>ERZ773006.24-NODE-24-length-98575-cov-4.02194_pt1 | contig 98575 bp, 85 predicted proteins | sample MGYA00580843_ERZ773006 | MGnify/ENA primary metagenome ERZ773006 (study PRJEB29015, sample SAMEA2738011) | human oral metagenome | biome: human oral; feature: human-associated habitat; material: dental | place: China | collected 2052 ...
ACGGCCGCCTCCCCGAGCCGCTCCGCGAGGCCTCTGGGGGCGTTCATGAGCAGGACCCTCTTCCCCGCAAGGATCGTGAGGTCCATGACCTGGACCACGTCGCCCGGCGCGAGGGCCGCGGGGACGTGGGGGGTCAGGGCCCGCCCGTTCACGAAGGTCCCGTTGGCGCTCCCCAGGTCGCACACGGAGAGCGACTCCCCCTCCAGCTTGAGCTCGGCATGGCGGGCCGAGACCCACCGCGTATCATACGCAAGCTCGCAGGACGCGTCACGCCCTATCACGACCGAGCCGTCGCGCACCAGGGCGAGCTTGCGGTAGTCGGCCAGGCCCACGGTGGCGCTGCGCACGAAGACGCTCGCACCGCCTGCGGCGCGTCCGCCCTCGAGCGTGAAGGCCTGGGTGCCCGTGCCGGTGAGGGTCGCACGCTCCAGCTCCTCGCCCGTCTCGTCGGCCAGGCTCGCCCCTCCCATGGGGCGCAGGAAGACCCCCTCCTCGCCGCACGAGACGCTTGCCACGGCATGGCTGCGCCCCTCTCCCGTGCCATCCGTGAGATGGCGGATGCCACGGGAGAGGGTGCCTACGGTCGTGACATAGGCGTTTCCGTCGATTACGACGGTGATGAGCAGGCTGGATGTCATGTCGTATCCCCCGGCACGGGGTGCCCGTGCGACCCGTGGGCCGTACGGGCACCATGCAGACGTCTCCCCACTAGCCGCGGAACTGGCTCGCGATGTTGGCGTCGGTCTCCTCCAACGACTGCGCGGTCGCGTCGAGGGAGCTGGCGATCTCGGTGATGAGGTCCTGGGCCGCGACGAAGCTCGGGCGCAGCTCCTGGAACCTGCCGGCGTAGGCGGTGGCGGCGCTGCCCTCCCACTCCTCCTGCAGGGCGGCCAGCAGGCTGTCCATCTTCGAGATGACCTGGCCGACGTTCTCGGCCTCGGTGCGATACTCGCCTGCGCGCATGCGCATCTGGTCGGGGGTGATCCTGATCTGTCCTGCCATGTCTCATCCTTTCTGCCGTGTGCCCGCAGGCACTCCTCCATGGCCCTGCCTATCCATGCGCTCCGCTGTCACGGAGCTTGCATGCGCTTGTGTGGCGCTAGTGGCCGAACGGGTTCCTCGTTCCCTCGCTCATGCGGTGATGGCGCACCGCCGACGCCAAGGCTATCGTCGCCAGGCCCGCCGTCGCGATGGCGCCACCCACCACGGCGAAGAGCGCTCCGGGGTTGTTCAGCAGGTACTGCCCCCAGTCGGCGGCGACCATCACGTCTCGCACCTCCTGCGTGCGCACGTTGCCCGCCCGGTCCCGCACCGCGATCGTCAGGTCGTGGGGGTGGGCGTCCGCCGGCACCACGAGCGACATCCGCCCGGCCTCTGCCTGCCCGGCATCGTAGCGCACGGGCTCGCCGCCATCCATCGAGACCTGCACGTCCCCCAGCGCCATGTTGTCGGAGGCCCTGGGCAGCGCGTCGCGATCGGGGCCAAAGTAGACGGCACCCTGCGTGACGCCCACGAAGCCGCCGGTGGGGGCGGTCCCGTCGACCGCGAACTCGACGGAGGCCACGCCGCTGCGGTCCGCGTCCTTGCCGTCCATCAGGTTCTGCGAGAGGTTGCCGGCGAGGTCGTGCGAGCTGAGCAGCAGCCGATAGTAGGCGTCGTCAGAGAACTCGGCCGCGGGGATGGTGTAGGTGGTGGCGTCCCAGCCGTCGTCGTCCGACTTCTCGACCCGCACGTCCTCGCCCAGCGCCAGGTCGCGGACCTCGTCGTTCACCACCAGCTCGGCATGGGTCTGCGTGTCGTCGAGACCCGAGACGTTGATCTCGGTCACCGAGACGTCCTGCGGGACGCGCAGGTACGTGCCGCGCAGGGCGGCCGTGGCGTCCGAGTAGACGTAGTTGGAGCCAAAGCGGTTGACCGAGAAGGTCCGCTCCTCCCTCACGCTGTTGCCGGCAAGGTCGGTGGCCTGCGCGGCGAGCGTGTAGACGTCGTCGTAGGCGAGCTTGTGCTCGAAGTCCGCGTACGTGACGCTCTCGCCGGTGTCCGTGCGCTCCCTGCTCATGCCGGGCAGGTAGTCACGCTCACCCGCATGGGCCCCCACCAGGCTGACCTTTGACTCGGACAGGCTGTAGTTGGTGTCCCGCATGCTCACGCGCGGTGCGATCGTCCCGGCGTAGGCGGTGCGGTCCGCGACGTCCTCGATGTCTATCGCAGGGCTGGTCATGTCGATGACGAACTCGGGGACCTCGTAGGTCACGGCGGCGTTGCCCGCCAGGTCGGTCATGGAGGCCTGGAGCGTGTAGTGCAGCTCGTCGCCAAAGTGCACCGTGCTGGCCTGCGTGTACTGCTCGCCGGTCGGAGACCAGCCCGACGCGCCGGGGGCGCTGGCCGCGGTGCCCGAGGCATCGGCGGCCGACGCCGTCACCGACGCCAGGTCGGGCGAGAAGTTCCTCTCGCAGGCCCTGACGGTCGCCGTGCGCGGCCTGTTGTAGTAGAAGCCGTTCCTGGCGTCGTCGTTGTCGAAGCTCACCGTCATGACGGGCGCCACGGTGTCGACCGTGAACGAGGCACTGACCTCGTTCGACGCGTGGCCCACTACGTCGGTGTAGCGTGCGCTCACGTCCCAGTCGCCGTCCTGGGTGGCATCGATGGCCGCCACCCAGGTCCTGCCGTCGCCCGACGGGTTCTGGAAGTCGCCTGCCGTGAGCACGGACGTGCTCCCGTCGTGGGCGACGGTCGCGACCTGGAGCTGCGAGTCGTTGGCCCTGACGAGGTCGAAGGTGGACTCCGCCAGGGTGAGCGTCCCCGTGCGCCCGGCGTTGTAGTAGTGGCCGTTGCGCACGTCGTCGTTGTCGAAGGAGAGCGCCAGCACCGGCGCCTCGGTGTCCACGACGACCTCGGTGGCCGAGGGGTCGACGTTGGACCTGCCCGCCTGAACCAGCCTGAGGAAGTCCAGCAGGGTGCCGTCGGCGTCGGTGGCCACGTTGCCCGCGAGGTCCGACACCGTCATGCTCGACCGGTCCAGCACCAGGCGGTCGTTGTCATCGGGAAGGTCGACGAGGAGGCGGCCGCTCGCCGAATCGAAGCGCGCCGCCCTCCCCCCGTCGGGGACGAGCGAGGCACGTGCGCTGTCCGGGTCCACACCCGAGACGATGTCGCTCGCCGTGCGCGCGACGCGCATGGGCCTGCTGTAGAAGAGGATGCCCCAGCATTCGGCCGGGCCACCCGGGTCCTCGATGGTGGCCCCGGGCACCGACAGCTCCAGGTCGCCGAGGATCGGCGGCTGGGAGTCCAGGACGAAGGAGCCCACCGGCGAGACGGCGCTGCCATCGAGCCAGTTGTGCGTGGCGCTGTAGCGGTACACGCCCTGTGGCAGGCTGGTGTCCGGCAGTGAGACGGTCGCGGCCCAGCCCTTCGTGACCGAGCCGTCCGCATTGGTGACGGTCGTTGGCAGGTACCCGCGCACGTCACGCTGGAAGGTCTGCGTCCCGCCCCTGCAGTCGTCGCAGTCGAGTACGAGCCGGTCGGTCGCCGCGGTCGTGCTGTGCTGGTAGAGGTCCAGGTACGGATCCCCGGTCACCGTCACCGTGGCCACCATGCTGCCGCGGTGGTAGCCATCGCGGACCGCAGGCACGCCGTCCTCGGCGTCGCTCACGCTGACCGTCACCCGGGAATCCATCTGCCACGCGTCCATGCGGACGACGGTGGTGAGGTCCCGCACGCCGTCGACTGCGGTGGGGAGGAACGGCCCCAGGTCATGGATGGTCCTCACACCGAAGGGGTCCGTCACGCGCACCGTGGCATGCGAGAGGTCGTACTCCCCGGCTGTGGGCGGCACCACCTCGTAGAGGTCCCGCGAGCTGCCGCGCCTGGCGGACAGGGGCGTCGCGAGGTCCTGCCACGCGTCCCCCTCGGCCTCGCGCCACCGCACGCCCTCGACCGTCACCTCCTGCTCGCCCAGGTTCCACGGCAGAAGGCCGTCCATGGGGTTGGGAACCGTGAGCCTCACCACCGGCGAGTAGCTCACGAAGTCCGCGTGCGCGGCCGTGTCGCCGTCGGCGTCATAGCGGGCGACGAAGAAGGGCGCCCCGGCGGTGGTGGCGACCTTCACGTCCACGAGGGACGACCCGCCCGTCCCGTAGAAGACGGTCCACGACCTGGACGCGCCGCGGTAGCTGACGTCGATGGCATACTTGCCCGGACCCCTGTCGAGCGTGATGGCCCGCCCGTGCCGACCTCTCGGGAGCGCCGAGAGGGCGTCGGCGGCATAGGTCACGGGCCCGGTGGCCGCACCGCCGGGGTCGGTGTAGGTCAGCGTCACGACGGCAGGCCTTGCCTGCAGGTAGCCCGAGAAGAAGTCGAACAGGCCGGGATCCCGTACCCATGCCGTGATGGTGGGCGCGGACGCGCCCCCACCCGTCGTCACCATGAGGGTGTCGGCGACGCCCGTGACGTCGGTCCATCTCCCGCTGCCCTTCGTGACCCCCAGGCGCGTGTCCGCGCTTTTCGGGAAGTCGTCGCAGAGCAGCGCGTCAAAGCTGGACCCCTCGACGGCGCAGCTGGCGTGCACCCCCGAGCCGAGCGCGTTGCCCGCACGGTCGCTCGCCGTGAAGGTGAGCTCGTCCAGAAGGTAGATGCCGTCGGGCAGCGTGACGACGTACTCGTCGCCCCCCGCCCACTCGATGCCGCTGCCAAGGCTGAGGGTGCCGCCCTGTGGGTTGCCCATGGTCGCGTCGCGGCGCTGGTACGACAGCCGCAGGGTTGCGGGATCCAGGCCGGAGCCGCCAGCGTCGTCGGCGACGCCGACGACGAGCCTGTTGCCGGCGTTCACGAGGTAGTCGACGACCGTGCCGCCCTCCGTCGTCTGGCTCTGGACCTCGGGCGTGGCGCCGACGTCGGGAAGGCGCAGCACGGGCACGCTCGCCTGCGAGAAGGACGTGTCGTAGAGGACGCGGTAGGTGGCCGTGGTGGTGGCGGGGCCCGCGCCGAAGCCGTACACGCCGCCGAGGTCGTGGTGGTAGGCCAACGTGTAGGTGTGGGCCCCCTCGGAGGGCGGCGACGCCACCTCCGTCGTCCACGCGTCACCGCCAGCCGCCGTGAGGGACGCGAGCGGCAGGCTGGTCGATGAGAGCGTCGTGCCGTCGGAGGCGCGCAGCTCCACCGAGAGCGCCAGCGACCCCAGCGCGGCGTGCACGTTGGTGCCGGGCGCGTCCAGCAGCAGCTGGGCCACAGGGTCCGTGACGGCGGCCGTGCCGGAGAGGGAGCTCAGGTAGTTGGTCGCGCCATCCGAGGCGAGCGGGGCGGTCCCGTTGCGCAGCGTCACCGAGCAGCCTAGGCCCTCGTCGACGAACGAGATGCTCGTCAGGGGAACCCGTATGATGCCCAGAGGCGTCATCGTGCTGCTGCCGAGCGTCGAGAGGTCTGTCGAGGAGACCGTCCCGTATGTGGGATCCACCGAGAAGGTGAGGCGCGTCACGTCGAGCAGGGACGAGGCGGAGGCCCTGGGGGCGATGGTCACCTGGTAGCATCCTGCCGCGGCCGACCACGTGGCCGTGTGGGCCTGGAGGCTACCGCCCATCACGGCGCCCACCTGGACGCTGGGTACCGTTGCACCGGTGACGGCAGCGCCGCTGCCGTCCCTGAGCGTGAAGCCGAGAGTGACGCCCGTCTGTGTCCCCACGTACAGCGTGGTGCCGTCGCCGCTCAGCAGCTCGTTGGCAACCTCCTCGGAGGAGCCAGGCTCCTGGATGGCGACGTCGGTCACCGCGTAGTCCATGGACCTAGGTGCCCCGGGCGCGGGCGCGGCATCAGGCGCAGCCGACGGCGTGGGCGTGGCATCATGCGCAGCCGACGGCACGCCCTCGTCCGTAGACGCGGGCGTGGCCACAAGCGCAGGCTCGGCTGTGGATGCGGACTCGTCTGCGGCAAAGGCAGCCACCGATCCTCCGCACAGAGCCAGCGTCCCCGCCACGAGCGTCACAAGCAGGAGCGGCCAAGGTGCCTTCCCCCTGCTCCGGTCCTTCCGGGCCTTCTCCCTGCCTTCGATGCGTCCCGTCACCTTCCGTCACCCTCCTTGGGCGTGTCGTCCCCCTCGAGCAGGATGGTCTTTGACTCGTCGGCAGACCATGCCCCTGTGGATTCCGCCCCTGCCTCTATAAGCGTGGTCACGGCCTCGTCCACGGCGTCACGCGCCGGGGTCACCAGGGTGGTCACGGCCTCGTCCATCTCGGCGGTCGTCGCCTCTCCGCGCCCGAGCTGCGGGGTCATCACGCGCAGGTGCAGGCTCCCGCTGCCCTCTCCCTCCGGGGCATCGGTGCCGTCGGCGGTGAGTCGGCGCGCCACGGTCTCACGATGGCGGCGGGTGGCCCAGGTCATGCTCCTCATCTGCGCGATGGCGGCCGCCGCAGTGCGCCCGGTGAGCTCGTTGCGCACGCTCGGGATGTGCAGGGCGAAGAAGAGGATCACCGCCACCAGCACCAAGAGGCCTGCCAGCACGAAGCCTGCCGTCGATGCCACGCCAAGCACGTTCGTCATCCCTCATCCCTCCCCACGTCCACGAAGGAGTCGCTTATGGCCTGGGTGGCCAGAGGGTAGTTTCGCTGGGCACGAGCCTTCTCGGCATCCTCCGCGTCGGAGGACACATCCACCGACGCGGCCAAGCGCCCGGCGTCGTCCGCGAGGCCCTGAAGCTGCCCCTCGGCGATGCCGTCCGCGCGGAATTTGCGGGCATAGGCCCTGAGGGAGTCGAGCACCAGGTTCGACGCGTCGAGCCGCACCACCGCGTTGTCGCTCGAGCCGACCGACCACATCAGGTCCGACAGCTTCTGGAAGTGCGGAGCGTACAGGCCCGCGTCGGTGCCTTCGGTGATGTTGGGCACCACGTCCATCTCGAAGTCGGCTATCTCGGCGTAGGCTGCGGCGAGGCCTCGGTTCTCGAAGTCCGGCACCTCTGCGGCGCTGTGCATCCAGCTCGAGGCGGCACGCATGCGGGAGTAGCTCTGCCCGGCGCCGAAGCTGCCAGGCGCAGCCCCGCCGGACGCGTCTTTCCCTCCGGAGACGTCGTAGTAGTACCAGTAGAGCTTGCCCACGTCGTACGAGAGGCTGCCCCATGTCCGGCTGTCGGCCCTCAGCTCGCTCAGCGCCGGGGTCACCGTCTGCTCGAACTGCAGCTCCTCGTCGGCGGAGAAGACGCCGTCCTGCCGGTACAGGGATAAGAGCCCCTCGTAGGGCCTGATGTCTCCCGGAAGGATCGACGCCGCCCTGACGTAGGCCGCCCTGGAGTCGTCCTGGTCGACGGACTGCCGGGCGACCTGCATCCAGTAGTCGAAGTCCGACGAGAGAGCCACGTTGCGGGCAACCATGCAACCGGTGCCGACGGCAAGGCACACGCCCGCCGCGATGACGGTCCCCATGAATGCATGCCACCTGCGCTGCAGCCCCCTGCGATGGAGATTGTCGTCCACCTTGTAGCGCTCGAGCGCATAGGCCATCTCGGCCGCGCTCTGGAAACGTTCGGCGGGATTGGGCTCCATGGCCTTGGAGACGAGCGACTCCATGCCCAAGGACAGCTCGGGCCTCAGCTGGCGCAGCGCTGCGTTACGCTCCGCCTCCGCAGAGGGCCTGTCGCCCGTGAGCAGCGCGTACATCGTGGCACCGAGGCCGTAGACGTCGGTGCGGCGGTCGATGTCTGCACCTCGGCACTGCTCTGGCGACGCATAGCCCCTGGTCCCCAGGTGGCGCCCGTCGCGCTCCGCCTTGTGCGCGGCGTGCTCCTCACGCGCGATGCCGAAGTCTATGAGGCGCATCGTACCGTCCGGACGCAACATCACGTTTGAGGGCTTCATGTCGCAGTAGACGATGGGAGGGGTGCGCTGGTGCAGGTAGTCGAGCACGTCGCAGAGCTGGACGGCCCAATCCGCCACGTCATCCTCGTCCTGTGGCCCCTCCTCCGCGAGCAGGGACTCCAGCGTCCTTCCCTCCACGTAGTCCATGACCACGTAGAGGATGCCACCCTCGTCGACCAGGTCGACGATGCGCGGGATCGCCGCATGGTCGAGCTGCTTGATCAGGTTGGCCTCGGAGACCAGGCTCTCTGTCACCATCTCGCGCGCAGCGGGGTCGTCGGAGAGGCGAATCTCCTTCACGGCCCACTGCTTGCCCAGCGTCTCGTCCATGGCGAGCCACACCGTAGACATCCCGCCGCGCCCGACCACGCTCAGAAGCTGGTACCTGCCGCCAACCACATCCGACTCGTCCGCCATGCTGCCCCCTACCCTGTAAATGCGCCACACGGGTGTCGCAGGGGCCACGCGGATGCAGCGCGTATTCAGGCTTTCGTTCAGGCTCTTTCCAGTGTAGGGTTAACGAGGCCCACATGGAGCGAGAAAAACCACCCTGAAACAATCGGGCGACGGGGTGGGGCATGCGCAATGGGACGACGGGGTGGGGCGTGCGAGCGGTGGCCGCCACAGGGACGTGCAAATTACCTCTGCGCCTGAAGTGAGTGCCTTAGCCTCAGAAGTGAGCACTTCCGCGCATGAAGTGAGTGCCTCTGCCTCAGAAGTGTGTACCAGTACACACTTCCGGAAATCTCAGCAGTCCTTGTACCTGCGACGATGCCGAGAGGGCCTCGCCTGCCGGGCGCCAAAGGGCCAAGAAAGTGCACACTTCTCGCGGTTGGATACTCACTTCTCGCGGTTGGGTGCACACTTCTCGCGGTTGGGTGCACACTTCTCGCCGCCGAGTACTCACTTCTTACAGTCGAGCGCACGCCTCTTGCCCCAAGGACGTCGCCAAGGACGCAGCCAGGGGCGCCAGAGCCGGGCGAGATGCCGGTGACGGCGAGAGGCGGGGTCATGTCGGCGCGATCATCAGAGACGCAGGCAGCGGCCATCGACGCCCTGCCTACCCCAAGATGCCGTCGAGCTGTGACGCCGCCGCCGAGACGCTTTCCGCCACTCCGCCCATGGCGGATGCGTACTCAGCATCGTGTCCCCATGCCGCCGCGAAGGCGGCCTCGATGCGCGCCCTCGAGACCCCGTTGATGTCTATCTGCTTGCGGAGGTACTCGTTCATGTTGTCGGCGTAGCCATCCACGTTGAGCCAACCCATGAGGTCCTCGAACCGGTAGCGGACGTCCCAGCGCGTGACGTCCCACCACGCCTCGGAGTCGACCTCGTCGACGATGGCGAGGAGCTCCTGCCTTCTGGCCTCGGTCCAGTCCCTGACCTCCCCCTGCAGGACTTGCACGGCCTCGGCCTTGTGGACGCCGCTTCTGATGTCATCCTCGGTCGATTTGACGGCGGAGTCGAAGCGCGCAAGCCACTCGTCGTCCACCTCGACCCCAAGGAACGTGCTGAGGAACCACTGCAGCACGACGGGACGGGCCTCGTCGTCTTTCAGCAGCAGGAAGACCGCATCTATGCCGAGGTTCGCAATGCCCGCTACGGAAACCCCCTTGACTTCAAGGACGTCGATGAGGCCATCGAAATCGATGTCGGTTCCGGCAAGTTGCTTCACGAGCTCTGGGGCACGCGGGTATGCGAGAACGGACCCGACGAGAGCGCCCAGCCACTCGGGATGGTCCTTGATGAACTCAGCGATCTTCTGCCTTTTCCTTCCTCCGTCTTTTTCCTTTGATGCGGCATTGATGCAACCCGTGATGAAGGAGACCATATCCCTCTGCCTGCCCTCGGGGACGTTGCCCATGATCCATCTGGAGAAGCCGTTGATGGTCTGCCAGTAGTCGCTCGGCCTTGACGCCGCATCGAGCGTCAGGTCGTCATTGCCCGCGAAGAGCGAGATGGGGGCGTGGTTCTTGGGAAGGAAGCTCCCATCACCTCGTAGGAGCAGATTAAGGATGCCCCCAACGGTCGAGTATCCCTGATTAGACTTGGTGAAGTTGACGTCGTCGGTGGGCAGGCGCAGCAGCGGGCTCACGAAGTCCCCCTCGTAGTTGTACGAGTGGATCTTGTCCCTGTTTGCGGCAATCTGGGCCACGTACTTGTTGAAGAAGTAGTTGCTGAAGCCCTGCCCGTCGAATGAGTAGCACTCATCGACGTGGGAGTTGGTGACGGCTGCGTACATGGCCTTGTTGCCACCCTTGGAGTGGCCGGAGACCACCACCTTCCAGTCGTCCCCACGCCCCTCCATCATCCTGTCGACGTAGTTGCTCGCGTTCCTCTGGGCTGCGGTGTCGTAGGTGTAGAGGCCCTCGAAATTGTCCCTCCACTCGTCACCATTCTCCGTGCCCTTGAAGATGACGTACATCTCCTTCTGCTCCGAGCCAGTGCTGACGAGGGTGAGGTTTTGCCCTGTCTGGCCGACGTTGTCCCCAGGCATCGAAAAGTCCTCGATGCTCAGGCTAGTCACCGCCTCGTTTGAGGAGAGCTCCCGCACGAGGTTGGCACACTGCTCGTCGCTTATCCAGCTGTCGTGAGCCTCTCCGCTGGTCTGCATGCTCCGCAGTATGGTCCCAAGGTCTTTCTGTTTACTACGATCGACCGCCTCCCTGAATCCCGGTTGGTAGACGAGGGTATTGAGCTGCGCGAGCTCGTCTGCCCCAAGAGACATCGCTACTCATCCCCCTGAAAGTTGCCGAGCGCATGCCATGAGTAGTCCGCGTCGCGCGACCACTCCATCGTAAACTCGGCGCCGTCGAGCGGCTGGGTTATCTGGTCGACGCTCCCGTAAACCCGCATGTCGAGCGCGTCGAGGGCCTCCCGCATCCTCGCGACGCGGGCGTCGAAGTCCTCCTCGGCGAGCTGGTTATCGGGGGAGATGGAGACCCACAGGTATCCGTCGACGAACACCCCCGCCTCCTCGAGGGTGGCGAAGGGCGGGACCTCGTGCCACGCGCCCTGCGGGTCGCTGGCCACGTTCGGGTACTGCCAATCGAGCATCTTGGCCTCCATCACCCACGACCCCTCGGGCAGGTCGCCGAAGGCCCCCTGCGCAACCTCTGTGAGCCTTCGCTCGTACTCCTCATGGAGCCGCAGGTAGGGGTAGTCGTCCGCCCAGCGGGGTTCGTCCTCGTAGAGAAACGACGCCACGCAGGTCTCCCCGGCGTGCCCGCCCGTCTCCACGGCGCAGGTCACGGTGTGGGGATCGCGTATTATGCCGGTGGAGAGCATGACCTTGGTGGCACGGAACCTCTCGCCGTAGCGCGCGGCGAGGTGGTCCTCGACGAACTCCGCGTAGCGGACATTGTCCTTCGATCTCGCCGAGGGCCACGCACCGCCCCGCATCGCGGCGACCACGTCCATGGGCGCGCCCAGGCTCTGCGCCACCTCGAGGTCGCGCTCCGTGATCTCGTCGTCCATGTTAAGGACCTCCCTCGCAGCCCCGTCGTCGTTCGTCTTCGTCGCCGGCCGCGCGAGGCAGCCCGGCATGGTGGCCAGCGAGAGCGCCAGCGCACACGCGGCCATCGCCCTGGGGACCCGTGCCCTCACCATCCGGGGCCACCTCCGCAACTCGACCTTGAGACGCCTCCGACGTCCGACCCACCGCCAGAATGCCCCACGCCAATGCTGGCGAGCCTTGACGCCTCCCCGAAGTCGGCACCCTCGTACTCAGCCCTCGCCTGCTCAACGCGGTCCGCCGTGCACGCGATCAGGGCGGAGAGCCTTGTCGCGAAGTCATTCACCGCGGTGCCTGCGCCCACGAGCGCCGCTCCGCCGGAGCCTGTGGTGATCGCGAGGGCGTAGTCCGTTCCCGCGATGCCCTCAGCAGACTCCGCAAGTGACCGCAGCTTGCTGATGACCTCGTCCACGTTCTTATATACGACGCGGATCTCCCCGTCTGTCACCATCGCCCCCTCCCGCAGCCCTCGTCTCCTCGTGCATTGACCCACATTGGCTTGCGCCACTTTAGCTTGCGCCACTTTAGCTTGCGCCACTTCCTAGTCGAAGTCTTCGTCGTCTGCGTCCAGATTCTGAATGAACCGGTTCGTCTGAGGCGCTAGCGAAGCGACCGCCTCCCCAAGGGCCGCGCACGCGGCGATCACCCTCGAGGGGACGTCGGCCAGTGCAGCCGAGACGCGGCTTGACTGGATGCCCGTCGCCAGGAGCGCCTGCAGCGCATGGTTGTATTCGACGGCGATCTCAGCCAGCTGCTCGGTGCTCTTGCGCGCCAGATCCACCCGGTACGCAAGCTCGTCGTCGGAAACCTTGAGATCCATGCCCTACCACCTTCCCGATCGACGGCCGGCCTGTTCGGCCTGGCGGGCGGCTTGCACAACCTGTTCGCGGGCCCGCTCGGCCCTGATCCGTTCCCTGATCGAGGCGAGGCGGGCAAGCTCCTCATCAAGCTCCTCGTCGACACGGATCGTGGCCGCAGCCGCCTGTGCGTCGACCTCAGCGAAGTCATAGGCCATGTTCCGTCCGAACTCGCCCGTAAGGTAGCCCACCGTCTTCTCCGCGTACTTCTTTGCGAGCCTGCCCGAGAGGTCAGACGCCCTGTACGCCCGCCTCACCTTGTCGTCCAGCTGACCCTCGAAGTCAGCGCGTGCGACATTCACCTGGTTTCGGAAGTCCGCGAGAGAGTCGAGGACGCGCACGAGCTCGTCGACACGCGACTGGCAGTCCATCTCCTGCGCATACAATGCCGCCATCTCTGACATCGGAACTCCCTTGCAAGAGGGGTGCCCTGCACCCAGCCAGGGCACCGCGACACAGCTGATGCACCGCATGTATGCCGATGCACCGCATGTATGCCGATGCACCGCATATTGTAAGTGACAATACGCAACTTGCGGCAAAACACGGCCCCGATTATCGGCAATGTGTGCCGATCCGGAAGCGCGGGCCGGTCCGGAAGCGCAGGCCGGCTGTTAGAGGTTGCCGGCCGCCAGAAGTGTGTACCGACTACTAGAAGTGTGCACTGGTGCACACTTCTAGTAATTTATGCAGGTCCTGTACCTGCGAAGATACCGAGAAATGCAACTCTACCGAACACCACAGGCCCCGAATGGGCCCAAAAAGTACTCACTTCTCATTTCTGGTGACTTCTCGCTCCTACTCACTCCTAGTGACTTCTCGCTTCTGGGTGATCAAGAAGCCGGTCCGCCGGAGGCACGGGGCGCGCCACAGTACGCTTGCGGACACGCCACGGCACGCTTGCGGGGGCGCTTTCGGGCGCACTTGCGGACGCGGCGCCGTACGACCCGCCGTCATGCTACGCGCGCCTCTCGAAGGCCTCGACGACCTTGTCGCCCATGGCCGAGGTACCGAGCACGCGGTCGGCGGGAGTCGATGCGTCCGCGATGTCTGCCGTGCGCCAGCCGGCGTCCAGGACATCCTCCACGGCTGCGGCGACGGCATCGGCCGCCTCGTCCATCTGGAAACTGTAGCGCAGCATGAGCTCGACGGAAAGGATCTGTGCGAGCGGATTGGCGATGCCCCTACCCGCGATGTCGGGCGCGGAGCCATGGCTGGGCTCGTAGAGCGCGGTCCCCGTGCCAAGCGACGCGGAGGCGAGCATGCCGAGCGACCCGGTGAGCATGGAAGCCTCGTCGGAGAGAATGTCGCCGAAGGTGTTCTCCGTCACGATGACGTCGAACTGCGCAGGGTTGGCCACCAGCTGCATGGCACAGTTGTCCACCAGCATGTCCTCGCCCTCGACGTCCTTGAACTCCTCGTTGAGGCGGTGGTTGACCTCACGCCACAGGCGTGAGGTCTCGAGCACGTTGGCCTTGTCGACCGAGGTCACCACCTTGCTGCGCCGCGCGGCGGCCTCGTAGGCCCAACGCACCACGCGCTCGATCTCGTACTCGGAGTACTCCATCGTGTCGCGTGCGAAGTCGCCGGTGAAACCGCCAGTGGTGTCGCGTGCGAGGTCGCCGGGAGCGCAGGTCGCACCGGGAGCGCCGGCCACGCAGGTCGCACCGTCCATGCCAGCCCCCACGACGCCCTCCTGGCGCTCGTGGGCGCCAAAGTACAGGCCGCCGGTAAGCTCGCGCACGATGAGCAGGTCCACACCGTCCAGACGCTCGGGGCGCAAGGGCGACGCGTCGCGCAGCGCTTCGTAGATGCGGACGGGTCGCAGGTTGAGGTAGAGACCCAGACCCTTGCGGATGGCAAGGAGGCCTTGCTCGGGACGGACGGCCCCCGGTGCGGTGTCGTCCCACCTGGGGCCACCAACTGCGGCGAGAAGGACCGCGTCAGCCTCCCTGGCAGCCGCGAGCGTGGCCGACGGGAGCACCGAGACCTCCCCGCCCGCAGCTCGGGTGGCATCGATGGCGCAGCCGCCTATGAGCTGGTCCTCGCAGACGAAGTCGACGCCGCTCCTCTCGCCCACGGCCGCAAGGACCTTCTTGGCCTCGGCGATGATCTCGGGTCCTATGCCGTCGCCCGGAAGCGTGCAGATGCGATAGCTTGCAGATGCCATGGCCATGCGCCTACCCCTTTGCCTGCCTCTGGGCCATGGTGCGCTTGGTGCGCGCCACGAGCCCCCCCTCGTTGATGATCTCCTGGATGAAGGGCGGGAACGGCTGGGCCTGGAAGGTTGCGCCCGTCGTCTCGTTGGTGATGAGGCCCGTGTCGGCGTCGACCCGGACGACGTCCCCGTCGGAGATGGCATCACAGGCCTCGGGACATTCCATGATGGGAAGGCCGATGTTGATGGCGTTGCGGTAGAAGATGCGCGCAAAGCTCTTTGCTATGACCACGCTCACGCCGGATGCCTTGATCGCCACGGGGGCGTGCTCGCGCGAGGAGCCGCAGCCGAAGTTCTCGTCGGCCACGACGATGTCACCGGTCCGCACGCGCCCGACGAAGCTGGCGTCAAGGTCCTCGAGGCAGTGCCTTGCCAGCTCCGCAGGGTCCGAGGTGTTGAGGTAGCGCGCGGGAATGATGACATCGGTGTCTATGTCACGGCCGTAGCGGAAGGCCGTTCCCTTGAATCGCATCGTCTCTCCCTTCCTAGTCGAGGTCGGATGGCAGGGCGATGTGTCCCGCGACGGCGGAGGCGGCGGCGACGGCCGGCGAGGCAAGGTAGACCTCGGAGGTGGGGTCGCCCATGCGCCCGACGAAATTGCGGTTGGTGGAGGAGACGCACCTCTCCCCCGCCGCAAGGATGCCCATGTAGCCGCCCAGGCAGGGGCCGCAGGTGGGCGTGGAGACCACGCAGCGGGCGTCGATGAAGACGTCCATGAGGCCCTCGTGCACGCATTGGAGCCACACGCCCTGGGTGGCGGGGATCACGATGCAGCGGACGCCATCCGCCACGCTGCGACCGCGCAGGACGTCGGCCGCGGCGCGCATGTCCTCGATGCGGCCATTGGTGCAGGAGCCAATGACGGCCTGGTCGACCGTGATGTGGCGGCTCTCGGCCACGGGATGGGTGTTGGAGGGGAGGTGTGGCCACGAGACGGTGGGGACGATGTCGGCCGCGTCGATCTTGATGACCTGCTTGTACTGGGCGCCCGCGTCGCTGTGGCACTCGGTCCAGGGACGCTCGGCGCGGCCTTCGAGCCACTTGCGCGCCACGTCGTCCACCTCGAAGAGACCGGCCTTGCCGCCCGCCTCGATGGCCATGTTGGCAATGGTCAGACGCCCCTCGACGGAGAGGCCCTCGATCGTCGAGCCGGCGAACTCCATGGCGCAGTACAGGGCTCCGTCGACGCCGACCTGACCGATGACGTAGAGGATGACGTCCTTGGCGGAGGCGCCCTCGGGCAGCTTCCCGTCAATCTCGAAGCGGATGGTCTCGGGCACCTTGAACCAGGCGCGCCCCGTCGCCATGCCCACGCCCGCGTCGGTGGAGCCCACCCCCGTGGAGAAGGCCCCGATGCCTCCGTAGGTGCATGTGTGCGAGTCCGCACCGATGATGAGGTCGCCGGGGACGACGATGCCCCGCTCGGGGAGCAGCGCGTGCTCTATGCCCATGCAACCCTGCTCGAAGTAGTGGCTGATGCCCATCTCGTGGGCAAAGTCGCGCGTGACCTTGGTCTGCTCGGCGCTCTTGATGTCCTTGTTGGGCGCGTAGTGGTCGGGAACCAGGAAGACCTTGTCCTTGTCCCAGACACCCGCACCTATCTCGCGCACGGTCTTGATGGCGATGGGCGCCGTGATGTCGTTGGCGAGCACGCCGTCGAGGTCGCACTCGACGAGCTGTCCGGGGACGACCTCGTCGAGACCGCCGTCGCCGATCGCGCCGTGGCCGGTCGCGCCGTGGCCGGTCACGGCATGGCCGGTCACGGCATGGCCGGTCACGGCATGGCCGGTCAGAATCTTCTCCGCCATGGTCATGGGGCGAGCCATAGATGCATGCTCCTCTCGGGAGACCCGGCCTGAAGAGGCCGTCGCCTACAGGGGACATCCTCGGCTCTCATGATAGTCGGCGGGAAGCGGACCCTCGTGTGACTGCCGGAATCGGACCCCAGCCAGAAACAACCGTCGCCGGGCAGTTGCCCGACCGTCCAGACAGGCATCGAGTCCACTTTGCCCAGGCTCGGGCTGGAGTCGCCCGTCATGGAACCCATAGGGTCCTCTATATCCATAAAGGCCACGAGATAGAGGCCGCGGACGCCTCTGGGGCTAGCCTCGCGTGCACACGTTTTGAAACTGGGTGCACGGGCACGACAAAACGCCAGGTCAGAAAATGCCCCGTGCATGCGATTTAAAATCGTGTGCACGGGGCAGTCTTGGGAGGCTGCCCCGGTGCTGCCCCGGTGCTGTCCGGAGGGTGCCGCCCGGAGTGACGCACTGCGTGATCACCCATTCTTTCTCGCATGCGCAGTCTTTCTCGCACCTCACCTGCACGCACCTCACCCGCACGCGCCTCACCCGCACGCGTCTCACCCGCACGTGCCGACGTTCGCCTGCACCCTACTTCCCTTGCTTGGAGCGGGTGGTCTGGATCATGCGGTTGATGGCGTTGACGTAGGCCTTGGCGCTCGAGACGACGATGTCGGTGTCCGAGCCACGCCCCGTGTAGAGCCTGCCGTCCCCGGCCGCGATGCGCACCGTCACCTCGCCGATGGCGTCGATGCCGCGGGTGATGGCCTTGACCGCGAACTCCTGGAGGTCACCGTGGACGGAGACCACCTTGTCTATGGCCTTGTACGCCGCGTCGACCGGACCGGTTCCGGTGCAGGCGACGACATGCTCGCCACCGACCTCGTCGGTGATGTGGACCGTGGCGGTCGGGATGGCGGCGTCGCCACAGACGACCTGGACGGACTCCAGGGCGTAGATGGCCGTGACGTCGCGCTGGCGCTCCTGGACCATGGACTCGAGGTCCTCGTCGAAGACCTCCTTCTTCTGGTCCGCGATCTCGAGGAAGCGCTGGTACACGTCATCGAATTCGCTCTCAGGGAAATTGTATCCCAGCTCGGAGAGGCGGTGCCTGAGGGCGGCGTGGCCGGAGCGCGCCGACAGGATGATCTCCGAGCCGGCGGCGCCCACGTCCGCAGGGTCGATGATCTCGTAGGTGCCACGGGACTTGAGGACGCCGTCCTGGTGGATGCCGGAGGAGTGCGCGAAGGCGTTGGCGCCGACGATGGCCTTGTTGGCTTGAACCTGCATGCCGGTGATGCGGCTGACCAGGCGAGAGGCGCGTGTCAGCTCCTGGGTGACGACGTCGGTGTGGCCGTCGAGCTCGTCCCCGTGCATCCTGAGCGCCATGACGACCTCCTCGAGCGCGGTGTTGCCCGCACGCTCGCCCAGGCCGTTGATGGTGCACTCTATCTGCGTGGCGCCATTCTCGACGCCCGCCAGCGCAAGCGCCGTCGCCATGCCGAGGTCGTTGTGCGTGTGGACGGCGATCGTGACGTTCTCGATGCCCCGCACGTTGTCGCAGAGGCCCTTGATGCGCGCACCGAAGGCAGCCGGCATCTGGTAGCCGGTGGTATCGGGAATGTTCACGACGGTCGCCCCGGCCTCGATGACGGCCTGGATGACGCGCTCGAGGAAACCCTGGTCGGCTCGTCCGGCATCCTCGGCGTAGAACTGGACGTCCTCGACGTAGCGCTTGGCATACCTGACGCAGCGGATGGCCCTCTCGACGCACTCGTCCTCGCTGATGCGGAGCTTGTCGGCCAGATGCTGCGGGGATACGCCGAGGCCCGTGTGGATGCGTGGGCGCTTGGCGCATGAGAGGGCCTCGGCAGCACGGTCTATGTCCTTGTCCACCGCACGGGTGAGCCCCACGACCACGGCGTCGTCGCCGGCAAGCCGGCCGATCTCCTGGACGGAGCGGAAGTCCCCGGGGCTGGAGATGGGAAAGCCCGCCTCGATGACGTCCACGTGCATGCGAAGGAGCTGCTGGGCGACGATGAGCTTCTCCTCCGTGTTCATGGAGGCTCCCGGCGACTGCTCGCCATCGCGCAGGGTGGTGTCGAAGATATAGATCTTACGTGTCATGGGGCGTGCTCCTCTCGTGTGCGTGGCATGTGCGATGAGACGACCGCCATTCCGGCGAGCGCCGCAGGGGGACCCACATCAGGAGGGTGCACCCACTGTGCCACAGGAGGCGGGGCATGGCACGCGCGCGACGCGCAAAGGTTGCCCAACCGAAACATTTGCCTTGGTCACGTCTGCCGTGGTCACCTTTGCCTTGGTCACGTCTGCCTTGGCGTGGCCCCTCGCACCGCAGCGACCGCCGCACGCATCTTCTCGGGATCCTTGAGGCCATCCGTCTCCAGTCCCGAGCTCATGTCGACACCCCAGGGAGCAACCTCGGCTATGTCCCGCGCGACACCGTCGGGCGTAAGCCCCCCGGAGAGCACAAACGGGCGGCACAGGCCCGGGAGGAGGGACTGGTCGGGCCTTCCGTTGGCATCACGGCCTATGTCAAGCAGGACGAAGTCCGCCTTGCTCTCGTTGGCACGTTCCACGTCCTCGCGCGTGCGCAGCTCGATGGCCTGGATGATGGGGATGTCCACCAGCTCGCGCAGGAACGTGATGTAGGGGTTTCCCTCAGTCCCGTGCAGCTGCACCACGTCGAGGACCTCGTCAGCAAGCTCCGAGACGTAGCCCAGCGGTTGGTCGACGAAGACGCCCACGGCCGGAATCGAGGGGTCGAGTCGCGAGACCAGGGCCCAAAGGCGGTCGCGGTCCACGTGCCGGTGAGACTTGGGGCGGTTCACGACGAAGCCGCACAGGTCTGGGGCGGCCACGTTCACGGCCTCGATATCCTCCTCGCGAAACATCCCGCAAAGCTTCACGCGTGTGTAGGCGCTGTTGCTGTACAGGACGTCGTGCGTGATGATGGTGGTGATGCGGCGACCCAGCATGTCAGTCTCCCCTCGCACAGGGCGCGCGGTGCGCCGTGAGGTGCCATCGTCCCACGAAGGCGCACGACCGTGGAGCAGGGGGCGGCGAGGGGTCCCAGGCGTCGGCCACTGACACTGCCATGCGCCTGAGAGAGGCACCTGGGCGCGGTGCCCGGACGTGACGCCCGTGCGCCTGGGCATGGCGCTGGGGCTGACCGAGGTGCGGGAGCCGCAAATGGCGCCTGCGCTACCATGGACGCCATCGTCACCCCGCGAGAGACCCCGGAGGAACCATGGCAGACTACGTCCTCGTCACCGAGTCGGGCTCGGACATCCACGCCGACACCGCACGACGCCACGGCATTGTGGTCGTCCCCATGCACGTCAGCTTTGGCAACCTGTCACGCGATGACGACAGCTTCCCGCCCGAGGAGCTCTACGAGAGCTACCACGCCACCGGCAAGTTGCCTCAGACGTCGGGCTGCTCGCCGCAGGACTTCATAGACGCCTTTGATCGCATCCACGGGCTCTATCCCACCGCGCAGATCGTCTACCTGGCCTATTCCGCCGCCACGACCATCTCGTACCGCAGCGCCCACCTCGCTGCGGAGGGACGCGACTACGTCACCATGATCGACACCAAGTCCGTATCGTCGGCGCTGCGCCTCGTCGTCACCAACGTCGCACGCATGATCGAGGTCGACCCGGACGTCACGCCCGACGAGCTCCGCGCGTTCGTGGACGACCAGGTCGCACGCATTCGATTCTCGTTCATCCCCGGTGACCTCGACTACCTGCGCGCCGGCGGGCGGCTCTCGAACATTGCGTTTCTGGGGGCCACGCTCCTGCGCATCAAGCCCACGGTCGAGGTCCTGGACGGCAGGCTCGTGGCGACCACCAAGCGTCGAGGGCCCATGCTCAAGTGCGTGGCACAGCTGGTCGAGGACTACTGCACGCGCGAGCCGATGGACCTCTCGCGCGTATCGCTCACCTACAGCGTTGGTGACGAGCCCGACCGGGCCCTGCGGGCCATCGTCGAGAAGATCCTGGTCGACCATGGCGCGCAGGAGATCGAGTGGGTCAAGTCGGGCTGCGTCATCGCCAGCCATGCCGGGCCGGGGGCCTTCGGCATCAGCGCGTTGGCGGCCAAGTAGAACGGGGCTCCCCGATGCGGGCGAAAGTCGTCAGCGAGGCTCGCCACCACGGGCGAAGGTGGTGATCATGAGGTTGGTGAGGCTGGAGCTGTCCGACAGGTCGGACGGTATGTCAGCGCGGCTGACCCAGACGCCCTGCCTGAGTTCGCTGTGGTCGAGGTGGATGCTGGTCGGGCCCTCCACGTCACAGAAGAATCCCAGGAGCATGGTGTCGGTGAACGACCAGGGCTGCGAGCCAAAGTAGCGCAGGTTGGTGACCCTGAGGCCCACCTCCTCGGCCACCTCGCGGCGCACGGTGTCCTCGGGCCTCTCGCCTATCTCGCAGAACCCGGCGACAAGGGCATAGTTGGCTGATGCGCGCCCGGCGTACTTGGTCAGCACGATCCGGTCGCCGTCGGTGATGCCCACGATGACGGCGGGACTGATCTTGGGATACACAACCAGGCCACACGCAGGACATGCCAGCTCGCGGCTCGTGGCAACGTGGCCCAGCTCGGCGCCACAGTGGCCGCAGTAGCGGTTGGCGTCGTACCAGTTGCGCAGTTGGTAGCCCGTGACGGCCGCAAAGCCCAGCCAGCGTGGCTCCAGAAAGCGCAGGCGACTGACGGGCTCGAAGGCGAAGGAGCCGGGAGCACGCAGCTCGGCAGTCTCGTTCTCGGCGAGGAAGAAGCGCCTCTCGTCCACCTTGAACAGGTAGCGACAGAGGAGCTGCTCGGAGGACATGCCCCAGTCCGAGAGGGTCGGTGGCCCGTGTCGGACCGTCCCCCGCGAAAGCAGGACCTGGCCCCTTCGGTACGAGAGCACATAGTCCGTGGCCTCGGGCTGGCAGGGCTCGTAGCCGTTGTCAAAGGCGTGATCGCCGATGTCCTGGATCAAACACGCGTCCCTTCCCTTTGGGCTACGGGCTATGATACGCCAGCACGGTCGGCGAGTCCGCGTGCCATGGACGCCACACGGGCGCACACCCGCACAACTGCGCACCCGCATGGGCGCACGCCCACAGGCCTCCACACCATCCCTCACCGAAAACGGAGGCCCCACCACCTCCCGAGCCTGCGGGCGAGCCTATCCTGTAAGGGGGTCCGTTGTGGACCCGCGGGGGGCATCGTGGGCGGAATCGCCCGCGAGCGGCGCCGCCCGCGTCTGCCCCGCCGAGCGTTGGGAGGGACCATGCCGCTTGAGACCCACGCCTTTGGAACCCTGGCCGACGGCCGCGAGGCACGGCTCATAGAGCTGCACAACGGCAACGGCATGAGCGTCGGGGTCACTGACCTGGGCGCCAGCCTGGTGAGCGTACGGGTGCCAGACAGGCGCGGCGGACGCCCCGATGTCACGCTCGGCTTCGACGGCGCCTACGGCTACCAGGACAACCCCTGGTGCTTTGGCACGACCGTGGGTCGCTGCGCCAACCGCATCGCAGGGGCAACGTTCGAGCTTGCGGGCACCACGTACCGCCTCGCGGCGAACGAGGGGGCCAACAACCTGCACAGCGGACCACACGCCTACGGCGAGCGCCTGTGGAAGGTCATCGAGGCAAAGGGCTCCTCCGTCTCGCTCAACCTGCTGAGCCGTCCCGGGGACCAGGGATTTCCCGGGGCCCTGGACGTCACGGTGACCTATGCGCTGGACGAGGGCGACCGCCTGCGCATCTCCTACGAGGCCCTCCCCAGCGAGGCGACCATCGTCAACCTGACCTGTCACGCCTATTGGAACCTCAACGGCCAGGCATCGGGCAGCGTCCTTGCCCATGGGCTCACGATCGCGGCGGATGCCTACACCCCGACGGACGGGCAGGGCATCCCCACGGGCGAGGTGGCGGGCCTGGGCAAGACGCCCCACGACTTCCGCACGGGAAAGCAGGTCGGTGCTGACATCTGGCGCGTCCCCAACGGTTACGACGTCAACTTCGTCCTCAGGGACGGCGAGGCGCACGAGAGCGCCGCGACACTGGTGGGCGAGCGCTCGGGCATCGCGATGGACGTGACGACAAGCGCGCCCGGCCTGCAGCTGTTCGTCCCCGGCGGGCTGGACTGCCGCGGCAAGGACGGCGCACGCTACCAGGCCTTCGACGCCGTGGCCCTCGAGACGCAGTTCTTCCCCGACGCCATCCACCACAAGGGCTTCCCCCAGCCCGTCTTCACCCCCGAGCATCCCTTCCGCAGCTGGACCGAGTTCGCCTTCAGGACCGTCGGCTAGCCAGACGGCGCACTTCCCGCCTGCGCCGCGCGAAGGGGGCAGGGGCCTGTCAGGATGCAGATGTGGAGCCGCCTGCCCGCGCTTCCCGCCTGCGCCGTACGAGAAGGATGACCTTCGCCACGCCCGTCACGACGAGCGTGCCGACCGCCGCCGCAAGCACGTAGCCCACATCGGGCACGAACGCCAGCAGGTCGCGCCAGCGAGCCCCGAGGAGGGCGTCGGGGACCCACCACAGCAGCAGCGGCAGCCCCACGTGTACGAAGACGAGGCGCCAGAGGACCACGTCACGAGGGATGTCTCCCAGACGGAGCCTCCAGCGGTGCAGCAGGGCGAGCGGCAGGAGCGCAAGGGCGGCAACCACGGCGAGCATGCGGTTCGCCTGTGCGTGCGCCTGTGCGCGAAGGCCCGCGTCCACGCCTGTCGCCCCTCCGCCCACGGCAAGGCTGACGATGTCGTTGGCCATCTGGAAGAAGGCGTCGTTGCCGCCAAAGTAGTCGCTCGCGTCTCCCAGGATGACGATGCCCATGTCACGTCCCGGAAGCAGGCACATGCGCGCCACGCCGTTCTCGACCTGGCCGTCATGCGACAGGACGAGCTCGCCGTCATCCCAGTAGTACGAGGTCCAGCCCATCCCATAGAAGCTGTCCCCGCCAAGGTCGGGAACACGGTCGAAGAAGAGCGCCTCCACGCCCCCCTCCGAGAGCACGTCCTTCCCTCCATTGAGATACATGGTCAGGTAGCGGGCCATGTCCAAGACGCTGGAGCGCACGTAGCCCGATGACGCCCCACCCCACGCGTCGGCCCCGTCCACATGCGCGTACCCGTCCGACAAGTTGAGCCCAAAGTAGTCGCGGTGCCCCAGGGCGTCCGCGCGGCCCGTCTCCCTGGCCGAGGAGTCATCCATGCCAAGGGGGCCGAAGACGTGCTGCTCCAGGTAGTCGGCATAGGATTGCCCCGACACGCACTCGATGACCTTGCCCAGGAGGTCGTAGTTCGCGTTCGCATACGAGAAGGACCCCAGGCTCTCCCCCGGCCATGCCTCGGACAGCGAGTCGTAGTAGCCAAAGCCGCTGGTCTGGTTGAGGAGCGAGCGCACGGTGACGACGTCAGGCTCGCGGCACTCGGGGACGTAGGTGCGGACGGGGTCGTCCAGATTGACCTTGCCCCCCTCCACGAGCTGCATGATCGCCACGGCAGTGAACGACTTGGAGAGCGACCCTATCGTGAACGTGGCGTGCTCGTCCTCGCAGTCACCCAAGGTCCTGAGGTAGCGTACGCCGTCCGAGTCGACGACGGCCACGGCCACGCCCGGCACGCCGGTCTTGGGGAAGTTCTCGTCGAGGTACGCGTCGACACGCCGCCCGAGGGAGGCGTCCCCCGGCTCGGCGTCCTCGGGGGCGGCGTCGACGTCCGTCAGGTCGCCATCGGCCGATCCGTCCACGTGGACGGCGTCCTCGCCGCCAACGGCATCTTCATAGCCGACGGTGCCGGGAAGCGTCCCCAGCCGCACGGCGCCGAGAAACGCCACGGCGAGCGACACGGCAGCCACGACACCCACATGCAGAGCATCCTGCCACCAGGACCGCCGTGCCGCCCGGCCGCCTCGGGTCCCACGGGCACCCATCAATTGTCACCCGCGACCGCACGGTCCTGCACGAGGTCCTCCGCGCGCTCCCTGAGCCCCTCGAAGCTCAGGTCCGCCAGCCCCCTGACCTCGTCATCACTGCAGGGGGGCCGATCGAGGGACGAGGCCTCGAAGGCCGCGTACCCCTCGGCGTCCGAGACGTGGACGTGGGGCACGACGAGCTCGCGCCCGAGGTCGCCTTCGGAGACGATGAGCTTGCCAGTGACTGCCTGGTAGGTGAGGACGAGCGCGAAGAGTGGGTCGCACAGGTCACCGCCTGCCGCCATCAGGACCTCCCCCGATGCCAGACGATCCGCAAGGTCATCGGGGAAGTCGCATGCGACGACCGAGACCTGGCCGACCCTGCCTGCGCGCTCCAACCATCCAAGGGCACCGACAAGCGGGTCTCCGCCCCCTCCCGCCACGACGAGCGCATCCATATCGAGATGGGCGTTGGCCAGAGACTCGACGGCACGCGCACCCCCACCTGCCGTCAGTCCCGCGTAGATGGGGTCGAAGAGCGTCGCCGTATCGTCCGGATGCGCCGCGTTCCACTCGTCAAGCGCCTGCTGCAAGCCACCAAGGCGCTGTTGGAAGGCAACGTCGCCCTCGACCCAGCCCACGAGCCCCACATGGCGCGCGCCGCCCCCGCTGGGCCCGCCCTTCTCGAGCAGCGCCTGCATCAGGGCGACACCGCACGCGGCCTCGTCCCCATGGACGGCGCCCACGTAGCGCCTCGAGGCCTCGGCGAGGGCACGGACGCCCGTGGGGCCCGCCTCTTGCCCATCCTCCCGTATGTGGCGGTAGAACTGCGTCACGTACACGTCGTTGTCATCACAGCTGCGTATGATCGACGCCATCTCGGCATCGGTCGCATTGCAGACGACGATGCCGTCGCAGCCGGCGGCGGCCAGGGTCTCGACCGAGGCGGTGACCCTCTCGGGCACGTAGGCGTGATCCACCACCACGACCTCCGCGCCCAGGGCGTTCGCCGCCTGCCTGATGATGTCGACGGAAAGTGCTCCCAGAGGGTCGGTCGAGCTCCAGATGGAGACGCCCATCTTCACGCCGTCCGTCCCTGGGGCCTCGGCTGCCGTGGTGGCGGCGGGCGTCGTGGTGCCCGGGGAGCAGGAGGATAGGAGCGCCTGCGCGCAGATGCCCGCCGTGGCCAAGCCAGACAACCTGAGGAAGTCAGACCTCGTGAGATAGCCCATGTGCAGAAGCCCTCCTGGTATGACGCCGACAAGGGCGCGGCGCCATCCGCCGCGCGTCTGGCCATAGTTGTACCTCATGTGCCATCCTGGCGCAGCGGATGTTCATTTGGCAAAGGCGCACCTCGAGAGGGGCGGGCCGACCATGGCCACGACGTTTGCCGTCATAATGCAAGCGGGCAAGCATCCGACCGGCCCGTCGAAGGGGGACGCATGGCAATCACGTTCGAGGAGGTCGCCGAGGCCCTGGACATGGTGGCGAACCAGAACCTCGACATCCGCACCATCACCATGGGCGTCAACCTCGCAGGCTGCGCGGACGAGGACCTGGGGCGCATGTGCGCCAAGGTCTACGACCGCATCACGGGCCAGGCGGAGCACCTGGTGCCCGTCGCGGAGTCGCTCGAGCGCGAGTACGGCATCCCCATCGTGAACAAGCGCGTCTCGGTCACCCCGATCGCGCAGATAGCGGCCGCTTGCCCCGACGAGGACCTGGTGCCGCTGGCGCATGCCATGGACCGCGCCGCCAAGGCCCTGGGAATCGACTTCATGGGCGGCTTCTCGGCGCTGGTGCACAAGGGCATAGGAGACGGCGACCGTCGGCTGATCAACTCCATCCCCGAGGCGCTGGCGGCGACCGAGCGCGTCTGCTCGTCCGTCAACGTCGCCAGCCTGCGCGCCGGCATCAACATGGACGCCGTGCTGCTGATGGCCGACCGGGTCCTCGAGGCTGCGCGGCTCACTACCGGCATACAGTGCTACGGGGCCGCCAAGCTGGTCATCTTCTCCAACATGGTCGAGGACTCGCCGTTCATGGCCGGCGCCGTGCACGGGACCGGCGAGGCCGACGCCGTCATCAACGTGGGGGTCTCGGGCCCGGGTGTCATGGCGGCCGCCCTCGAGGAGCTTCCCGCAGACGCCAGCACGATGGAGGTCGCCGAGCGCATCAAGCAGACCGCCTTCAAGATCACCCGTGCCGGAGAGCTCATGAGCCGTGAGGCGGCGAGCCGCCTGGGCGTCGAGAAGGGCATCGTCGACCTCTCCCTGGCACCGACTCCCGCCGTGGGCGACTCCGTCGCCCGCATACTGGAGATCATGGGCGTCGGCACCTGCGGCGGCCCCGGCACCACCTGCGCCCTCGCCCTGCTGAACGACGCCGTCAAGAAGGGTGGCGTCATGGCCACCTCGAGCGTCGGGGGGCTGTCCGGCGCCTTCATCCCCGTGTCCGAGGACGCCGGCATGATAGCCGCCGCAAAGGCGGGCGCGCTTTCGCTCGAGAAGCTCGAGGCCATGACCTGCGTCTGCTCGGTCGGCCTGGACATGATCGCCATCCCCGGCGACACCCCGGTCGAGGCCATAGCCGGCATCATCGCCGACGAGATGGCCATCGGCGTGATCAACAACAAGACCACGGCCGTCCGCCTGATCCCTGCCATCGGTCGCAAGGAGGGTGACGTACTGGACTTTGGCGGGTTGTTCGGCAGCGCCCCGGTCATGCATGTCAACCCCAACGCCGGGACCGTGCTCGCCCATCGGGGAGGGCGCTTCCCCGCACCGCTCAACTCCCTCAAGAACTAGGGGGAGAGGGACCAGTGCCACTCACCAGGAAGGCCATGGTGCCGTCCAGGCTCGCGCCGCCGGCCCCGTTCAAGCCCATGCTGCCCCCGTTCCTTGCCGAGGTGGGGGCCGCGTCCCTGCTCGTGGCGGCATCCTACGTCGGCCTCTGGGAGCTGCAGATTCGGCCATCGCTCGACCGGCAGGCGGCCGAGGCCGGGAAGGCCGTCCTCGAGGAGGCCCACGGCGAGCGGGGAGCGGAGGCGACGGGCGGCGCGAGGCCCGTGGGCCTCTGCCTCTCGGACGGGGCCCGCCAGGGCTACACCTCGTCGGGCTTCGCCTCATCCGATGGCCGCAAGCGGCTCGAGCGGGCCGTCGACGCCTTCGAGGCCCGGGGCTGGAAGGTGGGCTTCTGCCTCTTCGACCTGACCACGCAGGAGGGGCTCTCCTACCACGCCGACGAGGAATTCTATCCCGCGAGCAGCATCAAGGGCCCCTACCTGGTCTCGCTGTTCGAGAGCGAGGTGGAGGGCGGGGACGTGAGCCTGGACGAGCTGCGCGACCTCTCGCGCGATCTGGTCCTGTATTCGGACAACGACGCCTACCATGCGCTCCTGGCCGCATACGGCACGGACCGCCTGGCCGCGTGGGCCGCCGGTGCCGGCGTGAGCGAAGGCCTCCCCGAGAGGGTCCGCGCGGCGTTCTACCCCCGTCTCTGTGCCCGGGACCTGGCATGCATGTGGCAGAGGGCGTACCGCTACCTCTCGAGCGGGACGGCGGGGGCCCGCTTCCTCGCCGACCTCTTCTCACGCCGGGAGACGAGCGCCTTCGCGGCGGCGCTGCCGGGCACGGTGAGCTGGAGCAAGGCGGGATGGTATCCCGAGCAGGACGGATGGGGGTCAGACGCCACGACGTCCGAGGCGGGCGTCGTCTTCTCGGATTCCGGGCCCTACGTCCTGGCAGTGCTCACCACCGCACCCGAGGACTTCGACGCCCTGGCCGAGCTGGTGCGAGCGCTGGACGATGCGCACGACGCGACGCCGTAGGGCGCACGTCTGCAGGCCGCGCCCACGCCCGGCCCCCATCCACAATACCGGACACGCACCCGACGGGACGGGATCATCCGAGGAAGCGGACCTCGGGCTCCAGGCGAACGCCAAACTGACGCTCGACCTCGTCCTGGACGTGGGATATGACGGCGCGCACGTCCGCCGCCGTGGCCCCTCCGAGATTGACGACGAAGCCGGCGTGCTTGGACGAGACGCCCGCGCCGCCGTGCTGGTAGCCCTTGAGGCCGGCATCGGTGATCAGCTTCCCGGCGAAGTGGCCCTCCGGACGCTTGAACGTGGACCCGGCCGAGGGCCTGTCGAGCGGCTGCTTCTCCTCGCGACGCTGGGTGAGGTCGTCCATCCGGGCGCGGATGTCCTCGGGCCTGCCCTCGCGCAGCCTGAACGTAGCCGACAGGACCACAAGGCCCTCGTCGCGCACGCGGCTCTTGCGATAGCCCAAGGCAAGCTCGCCCACGGGGATGTTCGCCAGCGAGCCGTCCGGCATCAAGGCGCACACGGAACTCAGGATGTCGGCGATGCAGCCGCCGTAGGCGCCGGCGTTCATGAAGCAGGCGCCCCCGACCGATCCGGGGATGCCGCAGGCGAACTCGAGGCCCGCAAGCCCCAGCTCGCAGGCCATCTCGGACGCCTCGCGCAGGGAGACGCCCGCCTGGCAGGTCATCTCCTCGCCCTCGACCGAAACGTTGAGCAGGCCATCCGAGAGCGCGATGACCACCCCTCGATAGCCTTCGTCCGACACGAGGAGGTCGCTGCCACAGCCAAGGACGAAGCACTCCTCGCCGGCCTCGCGGCACGCCGCGATGGCCTCGCACGCCTCCTCGATGTCATCGGGAATGACGAAGAGGTCGGCCGGACCGCCGATCTCGAACGTGGTGTGGGCGCTCATGGGCTCGTCGACCAGCACCCCGTCCTCCCCCACGATCTGACGAAGCCTCCAGGTCAGGGCCTGCAAGTGGTCGGCACTGTCGGACATGCCCGCTTCACGCTCCTCTTCTGCGCACCGCGCAGCGCGCGGTGTAGATACGCGATGTAGTTTCGCAAACTGTGGGGAGAGTATACCTAAGCTAGGGTCTCTGATGCGCCGTGCCGCGCTCTGTCACAGGCCCGGCACAGCGGCGCCTTCGTCGCGCCGGGACCACCAGATCGCGTCAGGAGCATGCATGTCCATACGAGAGCGTTGGCTGCCCATCTGCCTTGCGGGAGCGTTCGTCTGCCTCATGGCGCTTGCGTCACAGCTCACGGGCTGTGACGAGATCCTCTTTCCCGAAACGGCGGCCATTCTCTGCGGCGCATGGGTGCAGCCGCACCAGGCGTGGAACGTGGACCGCCCCCGCATGATGCTGCTCATGGGCTCGGGCGCCATCATGGGGCTGTGCCTGAACCTACTGGTGCCCGGACCCATCTGGGCACGAGCCGTGCTGGGCTACGCCTGCTGCGCCCTCGCCATGAACGGATTGGGCGCCGACATGACGCCCATGGTGTCCGCCGTGATACTGCCCGTGCTTCTGGGAACACGTGACTGGGCCTACCCCGTCACGGTCATCGTGCTGGTGGGCGTCATCTGCCTTGGGCAGATGGCCCTCGAGCGCTGGGGCCTGCGCGAGAGGATCGACTTCAAGCCCCTGAGGCCCCCCGCTCGGCAGGCGCTGCACGACTGGGGAGCGCGACTGGGGGTGTTCGCCCTGCTGAGCGCCCCGGCCTATTTCAGCGGCAACCCCCTCCTCGCGGCACCGCCCCTGCTGGTGACGTACACCGAGTTCACCCGCCCAGACATGACGCTGCGGCTCAAGCCCCGTCGCGCCTGGGGCACCCTCGCCCTGGCCGGTCTCTTCGGTGGCGTCGGCCGCTTCGCCGTCGAGAGCCTCGGGGTGCCTCCGACGCTGGTCGTCGCCCTGTTCTACCCGCTGCTCATAGCAACCTGGTCCACGTTCGAGACCTGGCTTCCCCCCGCGGGCGCAGTACTCCTCCTGGGCCTCCTCGTCCCGTACGCAGGTCCCCTCGTCTATCCCGCGAGCGTCGCCGTAGGCGGGGCCGTCTGGGTCACCGCAGCGATGGCGTTCCCCGGAATCAGGCCCAAGGCCATCGAAAGGGGGCCGCTTCCCGCGCGAGGGCATTCCTGCTAGAGTGTCTGATGACAGTTTCAGGACGGGGCGAAACTCCCCACCGGCGGTGACGGGCCCCATGCCCCAAGTCCGCGCGCCACGACGAAAAGAGTGGCTGACCTGGTGAGACTCCGGGACCGACGGTTACAGTCCGGACGAGAGAAACGGAAGTCCCCTATGGCTACCACCACAGGCAGGCACGACACCCACGCGACCACCGCCCAAGGGGGAGGCTGGTCGACCAAGCGCATCGCCGTCACGGCGCTGTTCTGCGCCGTCGCGGCCATTTGCACCCTCCTGCTTGAGTTCCCCATCCTGCCCGGCGTCACCTGGCTCAAGTACGACCCCTCGGGCATCGTCGCCCTCGTGGCGGGGTTCGCCTTCGGACCCTCGACGGCCGCAGTCGTCTCGGTCATTCCCTACCTCGTGCACCTTGCCACGCAGAGTGGCGTCTACGGCGTGATCATGGCCATCCTCGCGACGCTGTCGCTTTCGGTCCCCGCCGCGCTCGTCTACCGCCGCGACACCACCATGCGAGGCGCCGTGCTGGGCATGGCGGCGGGCGCCGTCGTCTGCCTCGTCGCCTGCATCCTGGGCAACATCGCCATCACGCCACTCTACGCCGGCATGTCCGCAGACGCGGTCGTCGCCCTCGTCGTCCCGGCGCTCCTGCCGTTCAACCTGCTCAAGATCGCCATCAACTGCGTCGTCGCCGCACTGGTCTACAAGCCGGTCTCCAAGGCGCTCGTCGGCTAGCGTCGACGACCGTCGTGCCTGCGGCCCCCTTGGACATGCTGCTTGACCTCGACCACGTCACGCTCGAGTACGGGCGGGGCGTGGTCGCCTTGGACGACGTCTCGCTCTCCGTCGCGGAGGGCGAGCGCATCTGCGTGCTGGGCGCCAACGGGTCGGGCAAGTCCACGCTGGCGTCCGTCCTCTGTGGGCTGCTCGCCCCGGACGCCGGCTCCGTCACCCTGCTGGGGGAGCACGTCCTCCTCGACGGGGTGGCGGACTTCGCCGCCTATGGTCGCGCGCGGCGCGCGCTGGGGCTGGTCTTCCAGAACCCCGACGACCAGATCGTGACCACCGTGGTCGCCGATGACGTCGCCCCGGTGTCCGGGGCGGCCATGAGAATCAACGAGAACCTGGGGGTCCCCTCGGATCGGATAGGTCAGCGCGTCCGGCGCGAGCTGAGGCGCGTGGCACTCGAGGACTACGCCCGGGCTGACCCCACCCGGCTCTCGGGCGGCCAGAAGCAGCGCGTCGCCATCGCGGGGGCCCTTGCCATGGAGCCGCGCGTCCTGGTGCTCGACGAGCCCGGCGCCCTTCTCGACGTGCGCGGGCGCCGCTCGGTCATGCGCGTGATGGGGCAGCTGCACGCCGCCGGGACCACCATCGTGCACGTCACCCACTTCATGGAGGAGGCCCTCGAGGCCGACCGCGTCATCGTCATGAGCCATGGCCGCGTGACGCTCGACGGCGCTCCGACGGAGGTCTTCTCGCGCGTGGGGCAGCTCGGCGACCTCGGCCTCGAGGAGCCCTTCTCCGCACGGCTCTCGACCAGGCTCGCCGAGCGGGGGCTGCCCGTGCGCTGGACCTGCGACGCACGCGACCTCCAGTCCCAGCTCGCAGGCCTGGCCGCACGCGACGGCCTCCCCTGCGGCGGCTCCTCTCGAGGCGCGTCCTCCCAACGTGCCGCCGAAGCGCCCACGATCGCGGCCGCAGGCGAAAGCGCCGCCCCATGGCCCGGCGAGACGCCCCCATGCCACGTGGCCACGGGCCATGCCACGGGCGGAAGCGTGCGCGCCGCGGACGTCACGTACTCCTACGCAGACTGCGGCGGACGACGTGCCCTCGATGGCGTGAGCCTCTCCATCGAGCCTGGCGCCAACTGCGCCATCGTCGGCCAGACCGGTTCCGGCAAGTCGACGCTCCTGCGCCTCATGTGCGCCCTCGAAGCACCCGATGCGGGAGAGCTGCTGGTCAACGGCCTGAGCACGGCGACCAGGCGCAACCGCAGGCTCCTGCATGGCAGCATCGGCTACGTCATGCAGCGCCCTGAGCGCCAGCTCTTTGCCGAGACCGTCCAGAAGGACGTCGCCTTTGGCCCCACCAACCAGGGGCTCCCCGCAGACGAGGTCGACAGGCGCTGCAGACGCGCACTCGAGATGGTGGGGCTCCTCGAAAGGGGGCCGGCGTCGCCCTTCGAGCTCTCGGGCGGCCAGCGACGCATGTGCGCCATCGCCGGCATCCTCGCCATGCGCCCCGGCACGCTCGTCCTGGACGAGCCCACCGCAGGCCTCGACCCCCGTGGCCGAGAGGAGCTGCGCGCCATCCTCGCGGACGTCAACGCACGCGGCGTCACCGTCATCCAGGTCACGCACTCCATGGATGACGCGGCGCGCGCGGGCCAGGTCATCGTACTCGACCAGTCAAGGGTCCTCGCGCAGGGTACGCCGGCGGAGGTCTTCTCACCCGGGAAGGCCCAGGTCCTGCACGACCACGGCCTGGGCCTGCCGAAGGCCCTGGTGTGGGCGCGCGAGCTGTCAGCCAGGGGCATCGCCCTGCCCGGCGAGCCCCTCACGCTCGCACGGCTCGTCGACGCGCTCGTCGGCGCGCTCGCGGGCGGCCGCCGAGGGGAGCCCTGACCATGGCGTTGCGATTCTCGGTAGGACAGTACTATCCCGTCGACTCCCCCGTCCACCGCCTTGATCCCCGCGTCAAGGTGGGCTGTGCGCTCGCCATCATGGCCTGTACCTTCCTCATCCAGACGCCCCTGCAGCTGTGCCTGGGCTTTGCGTATGCCTTCGCGCTCGTCGGCGCGGCACGCATACCCGCCCGGAAGCTGCTGGAGTCCGTCAGGCCCATAGTCCTGGTCCTCGCGTTTCTCAGCCTCTTCAACCTGCTGCTGGTCCGCACGGGCGACGTCCTGGTCAAGATAGGGCCCCTCGCCATCACCGCAGGCGGCGCCTGGGCCGCCATCCTCTACTCGCTACGCGTGGTCGTTGCCGTCCTCGCGGGTGCCCTCATGCTGCTCACGACCACGCCGACCGAGCTCACGGACGCATTTGACGCCGCACTCTCCCCCCTGGCGCACGTCGGAGTGCCCGCACACGAGCTCGCGATGGTCTTCTCGCTCATGATCCGCTTCATCCCGACCATCGCGGACGAGACCTCCGCCATCCTTGACGCGCAGACCTCTCGCGGCGGGGCGCTGGGCGAGGGGTCCGTGGCAAGGCGCGTCCGCTCCATCGTCCCCGTCCTGGTCGCCCTGCTGGCAAGTTCGGCGCATCACGCCGACGGACTCTCGCGCGCCCTCGACGCACGTTGCTACGAGGGCGGCGGCGCCCGCTCGCACTGGCATCCGCTTCGCCTGGCGGCACGCGACCTCATTGCCGTCGCCATCACGGCCCTCGGCATCGCAGGACTCGTCCTCCTGGGTGCGCTGGGGTAGGGCTCCACAGGCATAACGGCATGGTCGGCGATTCTCACGGACCGCTGACGACGAGGGCCCCGGGAGCGCTACGGGACGCACAGCCGGGCCTTCGCTCCGCTTTTTTCTTGCAGGCCCGCGACACGCCGCGGGGATGGGCGCCGCGCAGAGGGCGGCACGCCGTATCATGTGGGGAGAGTGCGCCAACGCACGCTCCAATGTGCCGACGTTTGCTCCACACCAACCCCCACGGAAAGGGCAGGCCCATGGTCTCACGCGTGTACGTAGAGAAGAAGCCAGGCTTTGACGTCGAGTCCCGCCAGATGCTGCGCGAGCTGCAGGACATCCTGGGCATCTCCGCCCTCGAGGGCCTCCGAATCGTCAACCGCTACGACGTGGAGGGGATCTCGAGGGCCCTCTTCGAGCAGTGCGTCCCCACGGTCTTCAGCGAGCCGCAGTCGGACGTGGCGACCACGCGCCGCCCCGTGGCGGGCAAGGGCACGAAGGTCTTCGCAGTGGAGTTCCTACCTGGGCAGTTCGACCAGCGTGCGGACTCCGCGAGCGAGTGCATCCAGCTCATCAGCCAGGGGGAGCGCCCGACCGTCGCCTCCGCAAAGCTCTATTACCTGGAGGGCGGCCTCTCGCAGGCCGACGTCGACGCCATCAAGCGCTACGTCATCAACCCGGTCGAGGCCCGCGAGGCGAGCCTCGCCTGCCGCAGGACCCTGAGGTCCGACTATCCCAAGCCGGCCATGGTCGAGACCCTGGACGGCTTCCGCAGGATGACCAAGGCCGAGCTCCAGGGCCTCATCGATGACCGTGGCCTCGCCATGGACCTCGCGGACATCCGGTTCTGCCAGAGGTACTTCAGGGACGAGGGGCGCGACCCCACGATCACCGAGATCAAGATGATCGACACCTACTGGTCCGACCACTGCCGCCACACCACCTTTGGCACCGTGCTCGAGCACGTAGAGATCGACGACGCCGTGGTCAGGGACGCCTTCGGGCGCTACCTCGAGATCCGCCACGAGCTTGGCCGCGACGGGAGGCCCGTCTGCCTGATGGACATGGGCACCATCGGCGCCAAGTACCTGCGCCACAAGGGCCTCCTCAAGAACCTGGACGAGTCCGATGAGGTCAACGCCTGCACCGTCAAGGCGAGGGTCGACGTCGACGGCGAGGACCAGGACTGGCTCTTCCTCTTCAAGAACGAGACCCACAACCACCCCACCGAGATCGAGCCGTTCGGCGGCGCGGCGACCTGCATCGGCGGCGCCATCCGAGACCCGCTCTCGGGACGCTCCTACGTGTACCAGGCCATGCGCGTCACCGGCGCGGCAGACCCCCTGGCCCCCGTGAGCAGGACCCTTCCCGGCAAGCTGCCCCAGCGCAAGCTCGTCACCACCGCGGCGGCCGGGTACTCCTCCTACGGCAACCAGATCGGCCTTGCGACCGGCCAGGTCAGCGAGCTCTACCACCCGGGGTACGTGGCCAAGCGCATGGAGATCGGCGCGGTGGTGGGCGCCACCCCCGCCAGCCACGTCCGCCGCGAGTGCCCCGCCCCCGGCGACAGGATCGTCCTTCTGGGCGGCCGCACGGGACGCGACGGCATCGGTGGCGCCACCGGCTCCTCCAAGGCCCACGACGTGGAGTCCCTGGAGAGGGATGGCGCCGAGGTCCAGAAGGGCAACGCCCCCGTCGAGCGCAAGCTCCAGAGGCTCTTCCGCCGCGAGGACGCCTGCAGGCTGATCAAGCGCTGCAACGACTTTGGCGCCGGTGGCGTCTCAGTCGCCATCGGCGAGCTGGCCGACGGCCTTCTCATCGAGCTCGACCGCGTCCCCAAGAAGTACGAGGGCCTGGACGGTACCGAGCTCGCCATCAGCGAGTCGCAGGAGCGCATGGCCGTGGCGCTGGCACCCGAAGACGTCGATGAGTTCATGGGGTATGCGCGTGAGGAGAACCTCGAGGCGACCGTCGTCGCAGAGGTGACCCGGGAGCCACGCCTCAAGATGGTCTGGGATGGCAGGACCATCGTCGACGTGAGCCGCAAGTTCCTCTCGTCCAACGGGGCACCCAAGCACCAGGACGTCCACGTGCCTCAGCAGGGCAGCTACCAGCCCAGCTGGGAGGGTGCGAACCTCGAGGAGCGCATGCGCTCCGTGCTGTGCGACCTCAACGTGGCCTCGAACAAGGGCCTCTCGGAGCGCTTCGACTCCACCATCGGCGCAGCGACGGTTCTGATGCCCTTCGGCGGTCGTCGACAGCTCACGCCCAGCATGGCGATGGTCGCAAAGCTTCCCGTCCTTGGCGAGACCACCACGGTCTCTGGCATGGCGTGGGGCTTCAATCCCTACCTCATGAGCCAGAACCAGTTCACGGGGGCATACCTCTCGGTCGTCGAGTCCGTGGCGAGGCTCGTGGCCGCCGGCCTCGAGCACAGGAGAGCCTACCTCAGCTTCCAGGAGTACTTCGAGAAGCTTCGCCATGGGCCCGAGCGTTGGGGCAAGCCCACGGCCGCCGTCCTGGGTGCACTCATGGCCCAGATCGACCTGGGCATCGGCGCCATCGGGGGCAAGGACTCCATGTCAGGCTCCTTCGAGGACCTGGACGTCCCGCCCACCCTGGTCTCGTTCGCGACGGCGGTCGGCAAGGTCGGCCGCATCGTCTCTCCGGAGTTCAAGCGCACGGACAGCAAGCTCTGCCTGGTACGCCCGCAGTACAGGGAAGACGGCGTCACCCCCGATGCGCGGTCCTTCCTCAAGGTGCTCGACTACGTCGAGGCCATGATCGGCTACGGGGACGCCCTTGCCGTGGCGACGCCGGGCTACGGCTGCCTGGCCGAGACGCTCTTCAAGATGGCCGTCGGCAACCAGATCGGCTTCGGCCTGGCGGACGCCTTCGACATGGGCGCCCTCTTCCGCCTGGCCTACGGAAGCTTCGTGGTGGAGGTGGGCGCAAGCACCTACGTCGAGCGTGACGTGGATGGCTTCGAGGTCATCGACCTGGGCGGCACCTCTGTCGAGTACGCCCTGTGGGCAGCAGGCGAGAGGATCGAGCTCCCTGATCTTCAGGAGGCCTGGGAGGCACGGCTCGAGCCCGTCTTCCCGTACCGTGGCGAGGGCGAGGCCGTGGACGCCCCGCGCTTCGACGTGGCCGAGAGGGGCGGCTCGCGCGTAGCGCCCGCCGTCCGCCCAGCCAAGCCGCACGTCGTGATCCCCGTGTTCCCCGGGAACAACTGCGAGTACGACTCTGCGGCGGCATTCGAGCGCGCTGGCGCGGATGTCACCACGCTCGTCATCAGCAACCTCACGCCCACGGCCGTGCAGGAGAGCACCCAGGCCCTTGCCAAGGAGATCGGTCGCTCCCAGATCGTCATGATTCCCGGCGGCTTCTCGGGCGGCGACGAGCCCGACGGATCGGCCAAGTTCATCACGGCCTTCTTCCGTGCGCCCGAGGTCACCGAGGCCGTCCGCGACCTGCTGCTGCAGCGCGATGGCCTGATGCTGGGCATCTGCAACGGCTTCCAGGCCCTGGTCAAGCTGGGGCTCGTGCCCTACGGTGACATCAGACCGATGGACGACGCGTGTCCGACCCTGACCTTCAACACCATCGGGCGCCACCAGAGCCGTCTCGTGCGCACGCGCGTGGCCTCGAACCTCTCGCCCTGGCTCTCCCGATGCTCGGTGGACGACGTCCACACCATCGCCGTCAGCCACGGCGAGGGACGATTCGTCGCCAGCGACGAGCTGCTGCGCGAGATGGCCGCCAAGGGCCAGATCGCCACGCAGTACGTGGACGAGGACGGCGTGCCCTCCATGGACCTGGGCGTGAACCCCAACGGCTCGATCCTTGCCATCGAAGGCATCACCAGCCCGGACGGCCGCGTCCTTGGCAAGATGGGCCACAGCGAACGCTACACCAAGGGCAACTTCAAGAACGTGCCAGGCGCCATGTGCCAGCCACTCTTCGAGGGAGGCGTGGGGTACTTCGCGTAAGGGCCACGCCGCCTGGGCACGGCGGGCGCGGCAAGTTCCCGCCGTGCCCGAAGCCAGGTCCCGTCGCGCCCAGGGTGACGGGGGAGCGACACTGACGAGCCCGCAAAGCTGATAGGCTGGCGACACCGCGGAAGATGAACGACGTTGCGACCCCAGAAGGGAGCTCCCATGGAACGTCCTATCGAACGACGCACCGCCCTTGCGCTTCTCGGCCTGCCCCTTGCCCTGTCGCTGGGGTCGTCCCTCGCGGGCTGCGGCGTCGGCGGCAACCCAGACGACGTGCCCCCATCGCTTGCGGCGACGGACCTCACGGCAGGCGTGGGAGACTCCGCGTCCGCGCGAGGCGCGCAGGCGCCCATCGGCGACACCCTCACGGACCAGGCCGCCACGCTTGCCGCGTACGACTTCGCGGCCCGTCTGCTGCAGGGCTGCTACAAGGCGGAGCCGGGGGGAAACGTGCTCGTCTCCCCCCTCTCGGCGCTCTTCGCCCTCGCGCTGGCCGAGAACGGCGCCGCCGGAGAGACCCTCTCCCAGATGGAGGCGGCGACGGGCATGGGCGTACGGGACCTCACGTCCTACCTGGAAGCCTATGCCAGAAGGATTGGCGGCGAGCCTCTGTACGACACGCAGGGGACGGGCGAGGCGCTCGCGCTCAGGAGCGCCAACTCCGTCTGGCTACGCGACTCGGGCGGTCTCAGCGTGACCGACGACTACCTCGCGACCTGCAAGGACGACCTCTTCGCACAGGCCTTCTCCGCACCGTTCGATGAGACGACGAGAAGGGACATCAACTCCTGGGTCAGCTCGAAGACGGACGGCATGATCGAGGGGATGGTGGACGAGATCTCCGACGAGGCCCGGCTGTTCCTCATCAACGCCCTCGCCTTCGACGGCGCCTGGTCCGACCCCTACAAAGACGACGACGTGCGGGACGACACCTTCACGGCCGTGGACGGCACGGGGCAGGACGTGCGTATGATGCGCTCGCACGAGTCCCACTACCTCGAGAATGGCTTCGCCGAGGGCTTCATGAGGCCCTACGAGAACCACGACTTCGCGTTCGTCGCGCTGCTTCCCAAGGGGGGCGTCGGGATCGGGGACCTCGTGGGCTCACTCGACGGCGGGTCCCTGCACGAGCTGGTCACCGGGGCCGTCCCGGACGTCGAGGTCAGCGCGGGTCTCCCCAAGTTCACCGCCAGCCACCGTACCCTCCTCGACGAGCAGCTGCACTCGATGGGGATGCTGGACGCCTTCGAACCCAGCCTCGCAGACTTCTCGCCCCTGGGATCGGTGCCGGATGGCAACCTCGCCGTCGGCAGCGTCATCCAGAAGACCTTCGTCGACGTGAACGAGGAGGGCACGAGGGCCGCGGCAGCGACCTCGGTGGAGATGGAGACCACGGCCGCGCGTCCCTCCGACCCAGAGGTGAGGGAGGTCGTCCTAAACCGCCCCTTCGTCTACCTGATCATCGACTACCAGAGTGCAACGCCGCTCTTCGCGGGGGTCGTCACGAGCATGGCGTAGGGCGGCCCCGCCGGGGCGCGGAGGGCCGGGGGCCGGAACCGGGGCGCGGAGGGCCGGGGGCCGGAGTTGGCCGCCGGGTCTTCCGGCCTCGGCGCATGGGCCAGGCCACGCTCGGCGCACGCGGGTTCTGGCTTTTGCTCGATCGCTCTTTTCCTTTCATTCGGTTATCTTTTTCCTTTCTTATATCATCTCACCGATGGTCCGCATCGTCCCTCCGAGTTGCAACCCCGGAAGTGAGTGCTAGTACTCACTTCTGATAATCTTATCGAACCGATTACCTGCGGCGATGTCAGGAAAAATGTGTTTGTCGGACGCCACATGCCTCTCGGCGACCCAAAAAGTACTCACTTCTCAAGAAAGTACTCACTTCTGGAGGTGCGGGGACGCGAGGGCATGCGCGATCGCGCGCCATCCCAGCCGAAGCGCTGCGGCCGCGCGCCCGTGAGGTCCACGTCTTGCCGCACATCTCGCACATGTCTCGCACACGACGCTCCCGTATACTTCCAACGGTTCGAGGGGGACGCCGGGCGCATGCCGTGCGGCGGCGCGACACGATACGGAGGATAAGCGATGAGCGAGAAGAAGGAACCCAAGGACAGCTGCGTCCTCGTCACCGGCGGCGCCGGCTTCATCGGCAGCCACACCGTCGTCGAACTGCTCCGGGGCGACTACCAGGTCATCGTCGTCGACGACCTCTCCAACGCGTCCGAGAAGGTACTTGACCGCATAGGCGCCATCGTGGGCGAGGAGCGGGCCCAGAGGCTCTCGTTCTACCGCGCCGACGTGAGGGACCGCGCCGACCTGGAGCGCGTCTTCGATGACAACGAGATCGACCGCGTCATACACTTCGCGGGCTTCAAGGCCGTGGGCGAGTCCGTCACCAAGCCCATCGAATACTACAGCAACAACCTGGGCAATACCCTCACCCTGGTCGACGTCATGCGCGGCCACGGCTGCAAGTCCATCATCTTCAGCAGCTCCGCGACCGTCTATGGCGATCCCGACAGCCTGCCCCTGACCGAGGCGAGCCCCAAGAAGCCAGCCACCAATCCCTACGGTTGGACCAAGTGGATGATCGAGCAGGTCCTCTCCGACCTCGTGGTGGCCGATCCCGAATGGAACGTCGTCCTCCTGCGCTACTTCAATCCCATCGGCGCACATCCCTCGGGCCTCATGGGCGAGGACCCCAAGGGCATCCCCAACAACCTGCTTCCCTACGTCGCCCAGGTGGCCGTGGGCAAGCGCGGCTGCGTCCACGTCTTCGGCGACGACTACGACACCCCCGACGGCACCGGCGTGCGCGACTACATCCACGTGATGGACCTGGCCTCTGGTCACGTGGCCGCCTTGGGCTGGATGAACGGCCGCTCTGGCTGCGAGACCTTCAACCTGGGAACCGGCAGGGGGACCTCGGTGCTCGAGATTGTCAGGGCCTTCTCCAGGGCCTGCGGGCGCGAGCTCCCCTACGTCATCGAGCCGCGTCGCGCGGGCGACGTCACGGCCAACTACGCGGACTGCTCCAAGGCCCGCGAGGAGATGGGCTGGCAGGCCCGCTTTGGCATCGATGACATGTGCCGCGACAGCTGGAACTGGCAGTCCCAGAACCCCAACGGCTACGAAGGCTAGACGTGTCGGCAGACGCTGGCAGGCCCCACGGCGACAGGGGCCGCGCCTTCGCGACGTACCTCGCCGAGAGGCGTCCCATCATCGAGGCGTACCTTGCCGAGTACAAACCGACCCCGCCCCCCGACGAGACGTCTGCGGACAGCGACCTCGAGCGCTATCTCTACCAGCCGTTCGCGCGCTTCGTGGCCTCGGGCGGCAAGCGCACGCGCCCCGCTCTCGTCCTGCTTGGCTGCGAGGCCGTTGGGGGCGACGTCGAACGGGCCCTCTCGAGCGCGGCGGGCATAGAGCACTTCCAGTCCGCCGCCCTCATCCACGACGACATCGCCGACGAGGGCGAGCTGCGCCGCGGTGAGCCCTGCACCTACCTCACCGAGGGGCTGGGCGTGGCGATCAACACCGGCGACCTTGGCATCGTCCGCACCTTTGCGGACGTGCTCGAGGATGACGCGCTCGACCCAACGACCAAGCTGCGCGTGCTCGCCGAGCTCGCGCAGATGGAGCAGCGCACCGTAGAGGGACAGGCGCTCGACCTCGGCTGGGTGCGTGACGGACGCTGGGACGTGAGCACGAGCGACTACCTCCGCATGGCACGCCACAAGACCGCGTTCTACTCCGCGTCCTCGCCGCTCTCCATCGGGGCCATATGCGGCGGAGGCAGCAGCGGGCAGGTGGGGGCGCTCGGCTCCTTCGGCATGGACGCGGGGCTTGCGTTCCAGCTCCAGGACGACCTGCTCAACCTCGTGGGCGATGCCACGGCACAGGGCAAGGACTTCCGCAGCGACATCACCGAGGGCAAGCGCACGATGGTCGTGGCGTGGTCGCTCGAACGCCTCGAGGGCCAGGACCGAGAGGAGCTCGTCGCCCTCCTCTCGGCTCACACGACCGACCCCACGCAGCTCGCCCGCGCGGTCGGGCTCATGCGGGACTGCGGAGCCATCGATGCCGTGGGCGGCTATGCCCGCGCCCTCGCAGACCATGCAAAGGGCGAGCTCGACGGAATGGACTTTGCAGGCCATGCCGTCGAGGTGCTCGATTCTATGGCAGACTTCTTCGTAGAGCGCCTGGGCTAGGCGCTCCGCAACACGGATCAGGAGAGGCACATGGACCCAATTCGAGAGGGCGCATCCGGCGCCGCAGTCGAGGACATCCAGGAGCGCCTGGGCCGTCTTGGCTACGAGATCGACGAGGCCGAGCTGGCCGAGAAGAGCATGGGGCCCTCGAGCGTGGCGGCCGTCGCCAAGTTCAGGCTCGACCAGGGCATGGGCCTGGGCACCGAGGTCGACGCGCCGACCTGGTCCGCGCTCGTCGATGCCGGCTATACGATGGGCGACCGCACGCTCTACCTGCGTCTGCCCAACTTCCACGGCAACGATGTCCTGCAGATGCAGGAGCGCCTCAACATCCTGGGCTTCTCCTGCGGGAAGCCCGACGGCTGCTTCGGCGTCTACACCGAGGCCGCCGTCAAGGAGTTCCAGGAGAGCCAGGGCATGCTGGCCGACGGCATGGCCTTCCAGGACACCTTCGACTCCATCGACCGCCTGCACCACGTGTGGGCGGGTAAGCCTGCGGCAGGACCGCACCCCATAGGCGGAATGGGCTTCGCGCGCGCGGCCGGCGTGCTCGAGCACACGCAGCTCTCGCTCACGGCCGAGGATCCCATCTCGCGCAACGTCGCAGGTCGCATCTGGAACCTGGCGTCGGCCACGAGCGAGAGGAGCGGCCTCGACCTCATCGAGGCGCCCGAGGTCTCGCGCGAGGGCGACGCCGCGGTCATCGTACTGGCCACCACGCCGCTGCCCGAGGGCAGCAAGATGGCCAACCTGTCGACCGACGACGTCGAGACGCTACCGCAACGCCTGCGCACCACCGTCGAGAGCTCCCGCGAAGACGTGCCCGTCGTGCGCCTGGAGCTCCCGCTGGGCCTGGACTACGACGGCACCTTCACCACCGGTGACGCACAGACCTTCGCGGTCATGCTGCTCGACGCCATCTGCGCCGCGTTCGACCTGTGACGCAGGGGGGCGTCGCTGGTGGAGCAGTTCGAATTCGTCCTCATCGTGCTGGCGTGCGTCAGCCTCTCCTCGGTGGCCGACAGGTTCGTGCGCCGCGTGTCGCTGCCCATACTGCAGATAGCCATCGGGCTCGTAGCCGCCATCGTGCTGCCCACGATCAACGAGGTCCGCATAGACTCCGAGCTCTTTCTCGTGCTCTTCATCGCACCCCTCCTCTTCAACGAGACGCGTGAGGCGAGCCCGCGCGAGCTGTGGCGCAACCGCGCCGACATCTTCTCGCTCGCCGTCGGGCTTGTGGTCGTGAGCGTCCTTGTCATCGGCTACGCCCTTAACCGGCTCGTGCCGGCAATACCCCTCGCGGCCGCCTTCGCCCTCGGAGGGGCGCTCGGACCCACGGACGCCGCCGCCGTCACGGCGCTCAGGTCCTCCGTCAACCTCACTGGCCGCCAGAGGGCGCTGCTGTCGGGAGAGTCGCTCATCAACGACGCGTCTGGTGTCGTGGCCTTCCAGTTCTCCGTTGCGGCAGCCGTCACGGGGGCGTTCTCCCTCATGGACGCCACAGCCTCGTTCGCCCTCCTCTTTGTGGGCGGCATCGCCTTGGGGGCCATCCTGGGCTTCGTGCTCTCCGGCGCCATGAGGCTCCTGGGGCGCCTCGGCTTCGAGGACGTCACGTCGCACGCCCTCTACGAGCTGCTGAGCCCCTTCATCGTCTATCTCGTCTGCGAGGACCTGGGAGTGAGCGGCATCCTGGCCGTCGTCGCCGCCGGCCTCGTCATGGCAGCGCCGCGCCCGCGATTCCACTCGACCTATGACGCTCGGCGCCGACTCGTCTCGAACTCGCTCTGGGCCATGATCTCGTTTCTGATCAACGGGACGATCTTCGTGCTGCTGGGAATGCAGTTGCCCCTCGTCGTGATGCCGGGGCTCAACGGTGGTCTCCCCGCCCCCCAGGTCATAGTCGCCATCCTCCTCGTCGCCATGGCCTCGCTCGGATGCCGCCTCGTCTGGGTGCTCGCCCTTGAGCTCGTCCACCGTCGCAAGGGGGAGGGGCTGTGCGGTGGGCGCAGGGGGATCCTGCGTGACGCGTTGGTGACCACCATCGCGGGCGCGAAGGGCGCGGTCACCCTCTCGATCGTGCTGACCCTCCCCTTGACGACGGCGGCTGGGGACCCCTTCCCCGAACGTAGCCTCCTCGTCACCCTTGCGGCGGGAGTCATCTTGCTCACGCTCCTGATGGCCGACGTTTCCCTGCCTCTGCTGGCCCCACGCCCCGAGGACGACGGCGGCCACGACGGGGAGCTGCGCGAGGCGACCATCGCCGTGTTCGAGGCGACCACGAACGAGCTCAGACGCCTCGCGGAGGACGAGGCCCTCACCGAGTACCTGCCCGCGCTCAGGCTCACGCTCAGCCGCTACGAGCTGCAGCTGGCCCTTGAGCGCTTCATCAGCTCCGGTGTCGAGGAGGAGAATCGTGCCGTGGAGGACGAGGAGGCCCGGCTGCAGGCCGAGACCCTCGAGTCGCTTCACCGCCGCCACCTCAAGGTGCACTCCGAGCAGGACTGGCAGCGCCATCTTGTCGCTCTCCGCGGTATCAGGAGCTCTGTCGGCTATACCGGACGCATGGCGGACGTCATACCGAATCGGGGCACCCTCCTCGCGAGCGCGACGACCCTCGTGCGCCGGACCTTCTTCCCCGCAGGCCACCGTGCCAAGGACGGCAGCGACCTCGACCGCATCTACGGCCAGTCCTGCATCTACGCGATCGAGCTCGAGTACGTGAGCCTCGAGTACTTCGAGCGCGTCATGAAGGAGGGGGACGTCGGCCAGGCAAGGGCCGCCCATATACGCCACGACGTGCACGAACTCGCCCTGCACTCTCTGTGGAGCCGCCTCAACTACGGGCGGGACGTCCCCCTCGACTCGCGCAAGGCCTACACGCTGCCCTACGACCTCCTCACACACGACTTCAACCCGCATTTTCGCGAACAGTTCGCCAAGGCGCGCGAGTTCGCCCGCGACGTGGACGAGAACGCGCTGCGCATCGAGCTCGACGAGATAGGACGCCTGCAGTCCGAGGGCACCCTCACCCGCAAGATAGCCAACGAGCTGCGCGAGAACGTCTATCTTCTGCAGATGGGCGAGGGGTAGGGCGACACGGGGACGGCACGACGCGCCCCTCCGCAATGGGTCCGACGGCAGCCGCCATGCGCGACTGCTATACTTAGCGTGCGTCCGGTTCGGGGCGGCGGCTGAACTGGGGTATCGTCCAAGGGCTAGGACACGGGTTTTTGGTGCCTGGAATGAGGGTTCGAATCCTTCTACCCCAGCCAACGCATCTGATGGGTCGGGTGCGGCCCAGTGCCGTACCCGGCTTTCTGGCGCCTCTTCTGGTACGTCCGAACTTTGCCGTGGATACACGCCAACCCGTTGGAGGCCACATGCCCGTCACCGCGATCGTCCTCGCCGCCGGCGAGGGAACGCGCATGAAGTCCCGCCATCCCAAGGTCACGCACAAGGTCCTGGACCGTCCGCTCGCGTGGTGGGTCGTTGACGCCGCCCGAAGGGCCGGCATCGAGCGCATCGTCGTCGTCGTCGGGAACGGCGCGGACGAGGTGCGCTCCTGCCTTGCGGGCGAGGGGGACGTCGAGTTCGTGGAGCAGGCGGAACGCCTGGGCACGGGACATGCCGTCCGCGTGGTCAAAGACGCCCTCGGAGGCTTCACCGGTCCTGTGGTCGTGCTCAACGGCGACCTGCCGCTCGTGCGCCCAAAGACCATCTCGGCCCTGGTCGACGCAACGCGCGCCAATCACAGTGCCTGCACCATCCTCACGATGACCCCGCCCGACGCCACGGGCTACGGTCGCATCGTTACCGAGGACGGCCAGGTCAGGGCCATCATCGAGCACAAGGACTGCACGCCTGCGCAGCGTGAGGAGCTCAGGGAGTGCAACGCCGGCGCCTACTGCTTCTGTGGCGGGAGGCTCACCGACAACATCGGCAGGATCGGCAGCGACAACGCCCAGGGCGAGTGCTATCTCACGGACATGGTCGGGATCTACGTCGGCATGGGCGAGTCCGTCTCGGCCGTGCACTGCGACGACTACTCGGAGCTTCTGGGCGTGAACGACCGCGTCCAGCTCGCCCAGGTCACCAAGGTCATGCAGCGGCGCATCAACGAGGGTCTCATGCGTGCGGGCGTCACGATGCTCGATCCCGACCAGGTGTGGGTGGGGCCGGACGCCAGAATCGGCCGTGACTGCGTCCTTCTCCCCCAGACCATCATCTGGGGGAGGACGACCGTGGGCGAGGCGTGTACCATCGGCCCCAACAGCCGCCTCGTGAACGCCAGCGTGGGCGACCGTTGCCTGGTGGACGAGACCATCATCGTGGACTCCGCCATCGACGACGACGTCTCGTGCGGTCCGCGCGCCTACCTGCGTGGCGGCGCGCACTTCATGAGGCGTTCCAAGGCGGGCACCCACGTGGAGATAAAGGGCTCCGAGGTGGGCGAGGGGTCCAAGGTCCCGCACCTCTCCTACATAGGCGACGCACGCCTGGGCAGGGGCGTCAACATCGGCGGGGGTTCCATCACCTGCAACTACGATGGAAAGCACAAGAGCCGCACGGAGATCGGCGACCACGTCTTCGTCGGCTCGGATACGATGATGGTGGCTCCCGTCGAGATCGGCGACAACGCCCTCGTCGGCGCCGGCTCCTGCATCACCCAAGACGTTCCCGCGGGAGCCCTCTCGCTCGAGCGCTCTCGGCAGCTCATCAAAGAGGGATGGGCAGACCTGTACTGGGCCAATCTTCGAGAAGAGGACTAGAGGATGTACGAGAACCTGCGCGAACCGACCACCTACCAGAAGGAGATCAAGCTCTACTCGGGCACCAGCAACCCGGCGCTCGCCCAACGCATCGCCAACATCCTGCACCTCGAACTCCAAGGTCTCGAGATCCAGAAGTTCGCCAACGGCGAGATCTACGCGCGCTTCGACGAGTCGGTCCGTGGCGACGAGGTCTTCTTCATCCAGTCCGTCGTGGGGGGCAACGTCAACGACCTCCTCATGGAGACGCTTATCGTCGCCGATGCGGCTTCGAGGGCCTCTGCGGAGAGCTTCACCGCCGTCATCCCGCACTATGGCTACGCCCGGCAGGACCGCAAGGCCGCGAGCCGCGAGCCCATCACCGCGCGCCTCGTCGCCAACCTGCTCGAGGCTGCGGGCGTCGACCGCGTCATCACGCTTGACTTGCACTCCGGCCAGATCCAGGGCTTCTTCGACATCCCCGTTACGCACCTGACGGCCCTCTACCTCTTCGGAGACTACTTCAAGCAGAAGTCCTTCGACTGGAACGAGACGGTCGTCGTCTCCCCCGACATGGGTCGGGCCAAGGTCGCCAAGAAGCTCTCGGACTACCTGGGCTGCGAGGTCGCCATCGCCCACAAGAGCCGCCCGAGGCACAACGCCGCCGAGGTCATGGGTATCATCGGCAACATCAATGGCAAGACCTGCATCATCAACGACGACATGATCGACACCGCCGGCACGCTCACGGGCTCCATCAACAAGCTCAAGGAGATGGGTGCCGGCGACATCTACGTGTGTGCCACGCACGGCATCTTCAGCGGACAGGCCATCCAGCGCCTGGAGGATGCGCCGATCGTCGAGTGCGTCGTCACCGACGCCATACCCTGCGCCATCGCAAACACGCAGGGCTCCAAGATCAAGCAGATCTCGATCGCCCGTCCCCTTGCGAACTGCATCTACAACGTCTACACCAACCGCTCCGTCTCGCAGGCCGCAGGAGGCAACTCCGAGATGTAGGACAGGCCAGGGGAACGCGCATGTCCCCCGCGCACGCACCCCTGGCCTTCGGCAGGCGGATGGCGCGGACGTCCGGCTAGTGGGTGGTGCCCGCCGAGACCGACACGTCCCTCTCGGTGGCAAGCGCCGCCCCTACCGCAAGGGCGATGCCCGCCGTCATGGTCTCGAGCGACATGCTGGGCGTCGCCGACGGCAGGCGGGTCGCCTGCTGCGTTGCGTAGGGCACGTGCATGAAGCCCCCGCGCACGCCGGGATGGTCGGTGGCGATGGCATGCATCAGGCGGTAGAGCATGTCGTTGCACACGTAGGTGCCGGCCGTGAAGGAGACCTCGGCGGGAATCCCGGCATCGTTCATGGCCTTCGCCATCGCCCTCACGGGAAGCGTGGAGAAGTAGGCGTCAGGCCCATCCTCCTCGATCCTCTGGGCAAGGGGCTGGTTGCCGTCGTTGTCGGGGACGCGCGCGTCCATGCAGTTGATGCCCACGTACTCGGGCGTGAGCTTGGCGCGGCCGCCCGCCTGCCCGATGCAGAGCACCAGATCGGGCGAACACTCCCTCATGGCATGCTCCACCTCGGCGAACCCCCGCCCGAACGCCACGGGCACCTCGGCCTTGACGACCTCCGCACCGCCGATGGCGCCCGGCAGAGCACGGACCGCTTCCCACGCGGGGTTCATGGCCTCCCCGCCAAAGGGCTGGAAGCCCGTGACAAGAACCGCTCCCATACGTCCTCCTTCCGTCAGGCGCACCGCGAATCGCCCAAAAGCCCCCTCAACCCAAAAGCTCTCCCATTCTATAGGGAGCGTGCGCCATCGTGGTCTACCATCAGAGGAAGCCGAGGGCTGCCACCCAGGCAGCCCTCGCCGGACGAAGGGGGCACGATGGGCTACACGGAGCGCGAGCACTGGTGCAGACGAGAGGACAAGAACATCTACGGGAGGCTGTTTCTCCCCGATGGATGGGGGGACGGTCGACCCCGTGCGACCGCGATCTTCTCGCACGGACTCAGCACGAATCATGGGGACATGGAGCCCTATGCCCGAACTGCGGCGGAGCGCGGAATGGTCACGTATGTGTTCGACTTCTGCGGAGGAGGCGCCTACAGCAGGAGCGACTGGCAGGACGGCATGTCCCTCTTCACCGAGCAGCACGACCTGGAGTCGGTTGCCTGGGAGCTCTCGCGCGAGCCGTTCGTCGACCAGGACAACGTCTTCCTCTGCGGGTCCAGCCTGGGGGCAACCGTGACGCTCATGGCAGCGCGCGCGAACGCCCAGCTGGTACGCGGGTGCGTGCTGCTGTACCCCGCATTCAACCTCCACGACGCCGTGCGGCAGGCATGCCCCGACAGGAACAGCCTGCCGGAGGCCTTCCCCATCATGGGAATGGACGTCAGCGGCGACTTCCTGCGCTCGTGCTACGACTACGACTTCTTTGAGCACATCCCGGCGTTCCCGGAGGAGGTCCTGCTCTTCCACGGCGATGCGGACACGGCCGTGCCGCTCTCGTACTCACAGCGCGCCGCACGCCTGTTCCCGCACTGCGAGCTGAGGGTCATCCGTGGCGGTGGGCACGGCTTTGTTGGCGAGCAGTACTGGCAGGTGGTCGAACAGGCCGCCGAGTGGCTGGGTGCCCGCATGAGGCGCTAGGCGCACGGGACCCAAGATCCCTTCCGGGACCCGCGCGCCTACGTACGCCCGCGACGCCCGCGCACGAGCCATGCCTACAGCAGACTGTGGTGACGGAGCAGGTACGCACGCCTGGCAAACAGGGCACTCGCCACATATCCCGCAACGACGCACGCCAGAAACACGAAGTAGGCCGTCGGCATCGGAGCAAACCCGAGGGCGCCGCCCACGGCAGTCGCGGGCAGAAGCGTTGCCAGGACAATCCCCGACGCACCCAGAAGCGTGATGGACCAAGCCGCATGGCTCTGCACGAAGGGCACCCTCGCGGTGCGCACGAGGTGCACGACGAGCGTCTGGGTCCACATGGACTCGACGAACCAACCTGCCTGGAAGGTCGACACGAACAGGGCACGTCCGCTCGCATCCAGGCTCCCCCAGGCACCGCCCGCGGCCGCAGGGCATATCCAGGCGAACAGGGCCGCAAACGTGATGAGGTCGAACACCGAGCTCACGGGGCCCATCCTCAGCATGAACGCGCGCATGGACGCGCCGTCCCAACGCCTGGGCGAGAGCACCAGCTCGTCATCCACGTTGTCCCAGGGGATGGCCGTGCACGTAAGGTCGTAGATCAGGTTCAGCAGCAGGAGCTGCACCGCCGTCATGGGAAGAAACGGCAGGAACGTGGCTGCCACCAACACGGAGATGACGTTGCCGAAGTTGCTGCTGACGGTCATCTTCACGTACTTGGCCATGTTGGCGTACGTCCTCCGGCCACACATGATGCCCCGCTCCAGGACCATGAGGTCCTTCTCCAGCAAGATGATGTCCGCAGCCTCGCGCGCCACGTCGACGGCGGAGTCGACGGAGATCCCGCAGTCGGACGCCCGCATCGCCGCGGCGTCGTTCACGCCGTCACCCATGTAGCCCACGGCGTGACCCAGGCTGCGAAGGCCCTGCACCACGCGCGCCTTCTGGGTCGGGCTCAGCTTCGCGAAGACCGACGTCCGCTGGGCGCGCTCGGCAAGCTCCGCGTCATCCATCGCATCGACCTCGGCTCCCGTGAGCACGCCGTCCACGGGCAGCCCCATCTTGCCGCACACGTAGGTCGTGACGCGCGCGGAGTCACCCGTGAGCACCTTGGTCGTGACGCCGTTCTGGGCCAAGGCGCGTACCGCCTCGGCGGCCGAGGCCTTTGGCGGGTCCAGAAACGCCAGGTAGCCGATCAGGGTCATGTCGCACTCGTCATCTGCGGCCAGCGTGCCGGCGCCGGCGGGCTCCTCCCGAACGGCAACGCCCAGCACGCGCATGCCCTCGTCCCCCAGGGCGGCGGCACGCTCCATCACGGCACGTCCGACGTCAGGGGTGATTGCGTGCCTCTCGCCGGACAGCTCGTACTGCGAGCACAGCGCCAGGACCTCCTCCATCGCCCCCTTGGTGACCATGACCGTATTGCCGCGCTCGTCACCCACGACCACGCTCACCCGGCGGCGCTCGAAGTCGAAGGGGAGCTCGTCCACCAGCTGCCACGAGGTGGCGATCTCATCGGCACCTGTGGGCCCGCCGCCGCGCGCGCCCTCTTCGGTCGCGCGGCGGATGATTGCCGAGTCTATGAGGTTGCGCATGCCGGTTCCAAAGAAGCTGTTCATGAACGCCCAGTTCAGAACGGATACGTCTTCGTTCCCGTCCACGTCGAGATGGCGCTCCAGCACCACGCTGTCCTGCGTCAGCGTGCCCGTCTTGTCGGTACAGAGGATGTCGATGGCGCCCAGGTCCTGGATCGCGCCCAGGCGCTTCACGATGACGTGCGCGCGGCTGAGGTCCAGGGCCCCCTTGCCCAGGCAGCCCGAAACCAGCATGGGCAGCATCTCGGGTGTCAGGCCCACCGCGACGGACAGCGAGAACAAAAGCGACGACAGCCAGTCGCCCTTGGTCATGCCGGAGACCAGCAGCACCACCGGGACCATCGCCATCATCAGGCGGACGAGGAGGACGCTGGTCCTTGACACGCCCTCGTCTGCGGCAGTCTGGCGCCTGGCGGTCCCCAGCAGGGACGTCGCCTCGCCGAAGAGCGTGCGGGCGCCCGTCGCCACCACGACGCCACGGGCCGTGCCCGAGATGACCGTCGACCCCATGAACGCGAGGTTGCGGACGTCCGAGGCCGCATCCGCACCCGAGCCTGTGCCCACAAGGCCGGCGTCCGCGACCTTCTCGACGGGCTCGGGCTCGCCCGTCAGAGAGCTCTGGCTCACAAACAGGTCGCGCGCATGCACTATGCGCAGGTCCGCTGGGACGATATCGCCGGACGAAAGGTTCACCACGTCGCCCACCACCACCTCGTCCAGGGGGATGTCGGTGCGACCCGGTCCCTCGCGCAGGACGCAGCAGGTGGTCTCTATCATCTCGGCCAGCGACTCCGCCGCATCGCCGCTGCGCTCCTCCTGCACGAAGCGCATCACCCCGGACACCAGCACCATCACGCCAATGATGGCCGGGGTGGTGAGGTCGCGGCTGTCGGCGCTCGCAAAAATCCAGTCGGTCAACACGGAGACCGCCGCGATGAGCACCAGGATGTAGGTGAGGGGGTCCGAGAAGGCCAGCAGGAGGCGAATCGGCCGGGGCTTGCGGTCGGCATGGGCGACGACGTTGGGTCCCCAGAGCTCGCGAGAGACCTCGACCTCATGCGGGGCCAACCCTCCCGCATGCGCGTTGAGCTCGTCGTACACACGCGGCACGGGCAGCTGGGCCATGTGGAGAAGCCACTCGCGCTGGCTCGACGTCGCGTTCCCCGCGGCATGGTTGATGGCACGCCTCATCATGGCGCCACCTCGCTATCCCGGGACAGAGATCGGGTCGCCCGGCAACTGCTGCCGCACGACCCCGGGAGCACGCGATTGGCATCCCTCCCGTGGCATCCGACGTGCGCGGACCCCACGGGCGCACGGACCCGTGACGACGGTCACGGGCACGCGAAGGCGCTACGGGCGCCGACCGTCCCGTCCGGCAGGCGCCCCTCCCCTGGTCAGGCATTCTTGGCGTCCTTGGTGACTATGATCGTCTGACATGCGAGACACCTCCTCAGGACGGTGGACTATGGAGACGGGGCCCGTCTCCCTTAGTCATAGGCCTTCAGGTTATACCCAGGGGACAGACGGTTCAACCCCTCCGCATGTGGGCGGCACAGGGGTTGGCGCACATACCGGACATGACTTGCCCTATGCTGGCAGTGCCAAGGCCGGCAGTGCCAAGGCAGACACGCAAGCCATAGAGAGGTCAGGGGGGTTCATGCCGATCGCATCCAAGGAGACGCTTCTGGTCTGTGGCCTGGGAAATCCCGGGGACGCCTACGAGCATACGCGCCATAACGCAGGCTTTGCCGTGGTGGACGCTCTGGCAGAACGAGGGTGCGTCTCGTACTGGAAGAGCGAGGCCGGCTGCCTGGTGGCCTCCTGGGGCCGACGGGGGCCAGACGGCCGGACGCGCACGGTCCTTCTCGCCAAGCCGCAGGCCTACATGAACGTGAGCGGCGGCCCCCTCTCCAAGCTCATGAGACAACGGGGCATCTCCGCGCAGGAAGTCCTCGTCGTCCACGACGAGGTCGACCTTCCGAGCGGCGTGGTGCGCGTCAAGTCTGGAGGTGGGCTCAACGCCCACAACGGCCTGCGCTCCATCGCCGACAAGCTGGGGACACGCGACTTCGCGCGCGTGCGCTGCGGCATCGGTCGACCGCCCGGCAGGATGAGCGTGGCTGACTTTGCCCTGCGCCAGCTCAAGGGCAGCTTCCTCGCAGACTTCGAGCTTGGCGCCCAGCGGGCAGCGGACGCATGCGAGCTGTGCCTGGACCAGGGCGTCGCACGTGCCGTCGAGCAGCTTGGCTAGGTCCGCTAGGTCCGGACGGACCCGGACCTATGGGCTCCGGCTCACCAGGGACCGATGGGCTCCGGCTCGCCAGGGACCGATGAGTTCCGACCACCCAGAACTGGGCCGATGACGCCGGACCGCCCGGCCCCGGCCCAGCAGGCGGCTTGCCGAAGACATGGCGCGGAACGGTTGCGCGGGCTTTTCGGCCCACCGCCGATTGTGCGTGCGCTCACGCATTTCTACCCACGAAACCTCTAGAATGTCTCTGTGTGCGAGCGACTGGAGGCGTCGGGGGAGTGCCACGGCCGCAGAGGCACGTTGCCGTGTCAATGACGGCGCCGGCGGATGCCACGCGCCGCACGAACGAAGTGTTTTGGGAGAGGAGTTCGTTGATGTACAAAATCCTCGAAAAGACGCAGTTCTCGGAGAAGGTGTTCAAGTTCCGCATCGAGGCGCCAGAGATGGCCAGGCACGCGCATGCCGGCCAGTTCCTCATGGTGCGTGCCAACGAGCGCGGCGAGCGCGTCCCGTTCACGTTCGCGGACTGGAATCCCGAGGAGGGCTGGGTCGAGTTCATCTTCATGGTCATCGGGAAGACCACGACGATGCTCTCAGCCTACGAGGCCGGTGACAGCCTGCAGGACGTGACCGGACCGCTGGGCCAGCCCACCGAGATGGGCGACGGCTCCTGGGCCGTCATCGGCGGTGGAGTGGGCCTGGCCATCGCCTTCCCCGTGGCACGCCAGCTGGTGGCAAGCGGTCACGAGGTACATGCCATCATGGGTGCCCGCACCAAGGACCTGCTGCTGCTCGAGGAGCAGTTCCGCTCCATCCTCCCCGACGACCACATCCACATCACCACCGACGACGGCTCCTACGGCGAGAAGGGCGTCGTCACCGCGCCCCTGGAGCGCCTGCTCGAGGCCAAGGCCGTCGATCGGGTCTTCTGCGTGGGTCCCGTGCCGATGATGAAGTTCTCGACCCTCACGGCCGAGAAGTACGGCACCCCCATCACCGCATCGCTCAACCCCATCATGGTCGACGGTACCGGCATGTGCGGCTGCTGTCGCGTGGAGGTCGACGGCCAGACGAAGTTCGCCTGCGTCGACGGCCCCGACTTCGACGCGACGAAGGTCGACTGGAACGACCTGCGCGCGCGCCAAGCCGCATACCTGACCGAAGAGGGCCAGTCCCTCCACGCCTATGAGGAGGCGATGTGCGCATGCCAGAGGTAAACGGTCGCTGGGTCGCCGACATGAAGTCGGCGCGTCAGGCCGACAACGAGGAGCCGGCCGAAGAGCGCGCCCACGACTTCCGCCCGGTCGACAGGGGCTTCACCAAGGAGATGGCCATAGCCGAGGCGCAGCGCTGCCTGCGCTGCAAGAAGCCGCTCTGCGTCGAAGGCTGTCCCGTCAACATCGACATCCCCGGCTTCATCGAGAAGATCGCGGAGGAGAAGTTCGGCGAGGGTCTCGACGTCATCCATGAGGCCTCGATGCTGCCCGCCATCTGCGGACGCGTCTGCCCGCAGGAGACCCAGTGCGAGGGCGTCTGCATCCGTGGCAAGAAGGGCCAGCCGGTCGCCATCGGTCAGCTGGAACGCTTCCTGGGCGACCAGCCCGAGCTGGCCTCCCAACCCCAGATGAGTCCCTCCAGCGGCAAGAGGGTCGCCGTCATCGGCTCCGGTCCCTCGGGCATCACCTGCGCCGGAGAGCTTGCTCGCAACGGCTTCGACGTCACCGTATTCGAGGCCTTCTTCACCGGCGGCGGCGTGCTGGTCTACGGCATCCCCGAGTTCCGCCTGCCCAAGGCGGTCGTTAAGCGCGAGATCGACGGCCTCAGGGAGATGGGCGTCAAGTTCGAGTACAACGCCGTCATGGGCAACCTCGCCGATGCAGAGGAGCTTCTGGGGGAGAAGGGCTTCGATGCCATCTACGTGGCAACCGGCGCCGGCCTTCCCAAGTTCCTTAACATCCCCGGGGAGAACCTGCCCAACGTCTTCTTCGCCAACGAGTACCTGACCCGCGTGAACCTCATGAAGGCAAACCAGTTCCCCGAGTACGACACCCCGACCAAGCGCGCCAAGACCGTCGTGGTCTTCGGTGGCGGCAACGTCGCCATGGACGCCGTGCGCACGGCCAAGCGCCTGGGTGCCGAGCGCGCGATCATCGCCTATCGCCGTACCGAGGACGAGATGCCCGCCCGTAAGGCCGAGCTGCACCACGCCAAGGCCGAGGGCGTCGAGGTCATGCCCCTGGTGTCGCCGCTCGAGTTTCTCAAGGGCGAGGACGGTAACGTCTGTGGCGTCCGCGTCCAGAGGATGGAGCTGGGCGAGCCCGACGCTTCCGGTCGCCGCCGTCCCGTGCCCATCGAGGATGCCATCGAGGAGATTCCCTGCGACGTCGCGATTTCCGCCATCGGCACCAACGCCAACCCCTTCGCCAAGAAGATCGGCGGCATGGAGCTGAACAAGTGGGGCTACATCATCGCCGACGAGGAGACGGGTCGTACCTCCAACCCCAGGATTTGGGCCGGTGGTGACATCGTCACCGGAGCCGCCACGGTCATCCTGGCCATGGGCGCCGGCAAGAAGGCTGCCGCCGACATGACCAGGGTCCTGCTGGGCGCGTAGCGTCATTGGGCAAGTGGCGTCAGACGAAGGCGACACGGGAGCAGAGTCGCACCAGGAACACCCGACCGAGCGATCGGTCGGGTGTTCCTGCGTAGGCGCGAACGCCTCAGATGCGGCGGCAGAACCTGGATGTAACAAAACAGGCAGTTATGTGTGGATCAACTGGCGCTCGTAGCGTGTCCGGCGAAGGAAAACTGCCTTTTCTGTTGTAATCACAACGAAAGAGGCGGCTTTTAGCCCTGCAAAGAGCCCCTCTGTCTTCGCAGGGCCATCGTGGGCATGCTCGATCCACACATAACTGCCTGTTTTGTTACATCCAGTTTTCTGACCGAGATGACAGCGCTCCCAGAGCAGCGAGGCCGAACGCCAAGCATCGGAGGAACGTGTCGGTTACCATGAGAGCGTACGTCCCACACAGGAAGCTCGACCAGAAGGGCGGTACCTGCGATGTCCAAGCTGGATGGCAAGGTTGCACTGATCACGGGAGCCGCAAAGGGGCTGGGCAGAGGCATCGCCGAGACCTATGCACGCCACGGCGCACGCCTCTGCCTCCTCGACGCGGACCCGTCCGTAGAGGAGGTGGCCAAGCAGCTCCACGTGCAGCGCGGCACCCAGGCCATCTCCATCGTGGCGAGCGTCACGGATAAGGAGCAGGCGAGGAGGGCGGCCAAAGCCACACGCGAGGCATTTGGCTCCCTCGACATTGCCTGCTGCAACGCAGGCATCTGCCGTCTCGCCCCGTTCGAGGACTTCCCCGACGAGGATCTCGAGGCGTCCATCGACGTCAACATCCGCGGGGTCTGGAACACCTGCCAGAGCGTCATCCCCTACATGTTAGAGGCGGGCAGAGGCAGCATCGTCATAGCCTCCTCCGTCACAGGCGACATCGTTGCCGACGCCGGAGAGGCCGCCTACGCCCTGACCAAGGCCGCTCTCGTCGGGCTCACTAGATGCCTCGCCGTCGAGTACGCCTCTCGCAACATCCGTGTCAACTGCTCACAGCTGGGCTACGCGAGGACGCCGATGGTCGAGCGGATGGCCGTCGAATCCAACCCCGACGACCCCGAGCGTGCCATCGACGATATCGCAACGGGCGTCCCCATGGGCAGACTCGCGACGCCCGAGGAGGTCGGCGAGCTATTCGCGTTCCTCGGCTCCGACGAGTCCAGTTACATCACGGGCGAGAGGGTCGTCATCGACGGCGGCGCAACCCTTCCGGAGACCTCGTCGATGGGTACCAGCTAGGAAGCGCGGAGCCTTGCGTCGGAACACTTGGCCAGGGCTAGCCCAACCGCAGTCGACGGCACCCCTAAGGAGGGACCCATGCAGAACTACAAGCGCGAGTTCATCGGGTTCATGGTCCAAAGCAACGTGCTCAAGTTCGGTGACTTCACGCTCAAGAGCGGGCGCAGGTCGCCGTTCTTCATGAACGCGGGCGCCTATGTCACGGGCGAGCAACTACAGAAGCTGGGGCGCTACTACGCCCAGGCCATCCATGACAACTTTGGCGACGGCTTCGACGTCGTGTTTGGCCCCGCCTACAAGGGCATCCCCCTCTCCGTGGTGACCGCGATCGCCTACCATGAGCTATACGGCAAGGAGGTGCGCTACTGCTCGGACCGCAAGGAGGCCAAGGACCATGGTGCCGACAAGGGCCAGCTTCTGGGTGCCGAGCTGCATGACGGTGACCGTGTGGTGATCGTCGAGGACGTGACCACCTCGGGCAAGTCCATCGACGAGACATACCCCAAGCTCAAGGCCGCGGCAGACGTAGAGGTGCGCGGACTCGTCGTCTCGCTCGATCGCATGGAGGTCGGCAAGGGCGGCAGGCTCACCGCGCAGCAGGAGATCCAGGAACGCTACGGCTTTCCCGTCGCCAGCATCGTGAGCATGTCCGAAGTCGTCGAGGCCTTGGGCGGAACCGTCATCACACCAGAGCTCAAGGACGCCATCGACAAGTACTATGCGCGCTACGGCGTCGAGGGTGGCGCGGGGAGTAGCGACGCGGGCCGCCAGCCGCAGGCAAGCCGCTAACGTCGGGCCTTCAGGGTCGCGAACACGCGCGTGTTGTGCCGTTTGACGAACGAGATGAAGCAACCCTCCCGATAGGCGAGCGAGACGTTCCGAGACTTGATGGGGGCCAGCATCACCTGCATCATGAGCGAGCGCGGGCAGGCCACGGAAACGGCAAGCTGGGCGCGATCGCTTGTGATCATCCGCTCGATGGCAGCAAGCTTCTCCCGCTCGGAAAGCGCGCACTGGGGGTTGCAGACGTTCTCGATGCAGCCGATCAGGCGCTCGGCATAGCGACGCTGGATCATCTCCACGCTCTGGGGATCGCCATCGAGGCCCCAGTGGCGGTAGAGGTCAAGCATCCAACCATGCTCCTCCTCGCGCTTCTCGTACATGTCAGGGCGCCAGCGGGCAGTCTCGGACTCGCTGCGCTGACGGATGAAGTGGTAGTACGGACGCGCAAGCACGCCGACCTTCTCGACGTCGCGAACGTAGTCGAGCACGAAGGGGAAGTCATCCCAGAAGGTGGGACGGAAGCGCAGGTCGATGTCCTCGACACGAGAGCGCAGGAACAGCTTGTTCCAGGGCGGATACAGCTGGTTGGCGTCGAACAGCCGCCAGGCCGTCGCACGAAACTCCCGCTGGTCGCCAAAGACGCGCGTGGGGCAGCTCTTGACCTCGACGGTGTGCTCGTCGGCCTTGCCGTAGTAGGTGTCGATATAGAATCCCGAGACAACCAGCTCGAGGCTGTGCTCCTCGGCAAACTGGACCATGTCGGTCAGCATCTGGGGCTCGGCCCAGTCATCGGCGTCCATGAACATAACGTACTTGCCGCGTGCATGGTCAAGCGCGTAGTTGCGTGCTGCGGGGGCGCCCCCGTTCTTGTTGTGGTAGACCGTCACACGTATGTCGCGCTCGGCGATGGAATCCAGCACCTGACCAGTGCGATCGCTGGAGCCGTCATCGACGACGAGCAGCTCGAAGTCCTCGAAGACCTGATGCTGGAGGGACTCGACCGCCCGCCGCACATAGCGGTCGACGTTGTAGGCAGGCATGATGACGGTGACCATGGGGACCTTTGGCGTCATACCAGGCAATCTCCCGACTCCGTTTTGCTGTGGGTGCACGGGACGGCCACGCGAGGCGCGCCGCACACCGGTCATTATCGCCCAGCATGTCAGCGCCCTCCCACGGAGCCCAAATGACTACAGCACAATTACAGACTGCCACGTTGAGACTGCCACGTTGCCGCAAAACGGTCGCCACCAAGCCGCGTGCTGTCGCTCCGCCTACGAGGCTGCCACGAGGGTGCCCAGGGAGACGCCCAGCTGCGTCTGGTCGATGACCGACCAGGTGCCTCCATTTCCGTTGTCCTCGGCGGCCGCTGGCACATCGAAGGCAGATAGGTTGTCGATACCGACGGCCTGCGCCAATTCGACCAGATCAAGCAACTGGCTCGTCCTCATGTCGGTCTTGATGGACGAGAGCACGTCCGAGGCCGACCCCAACAGCGCCGAGACGCCCGAGGACTTCATCCCAGCGATCTTCTCCCATATGTCATCGGTGGCGAGAAGGACGTGGCTCAGCTTCACGTTGGCAGCGTTGGCCAACGGGACGACGCACGCAGAGGCGCCCTTCGACGCATAGAGCTCGGAAAGGGTCGTGTCGGACGTGCCGTCGTTGACCTTCGTGTCCAGGGGGATGGTGGCAAGCGCACCAGACTTGTGCGTCGCATTGAGCGAGACGACCTGCGCCTTGGTCAAGGTCGGGTTGGCGGCGTCGACGTCGTCGACCGTCAGCACGAGCACGTTGGTGAACACATCGCTCGAAGCCACATAGCCCTCGGGGTTAACGGACTCGCCCTGGGCCGCGATGGAGGCAGAGAGGTCCTTGTTGGCCACCGAACTCTCGCTGTTCGCGCGCGCCCAGAGGCTCGCGACCAGCACGACGAGACCCACGAACACCGCCACTAGCACGCCGATGGCAACGGCATCGCGGTAAGGCACGTCACGCGGGACGTCGGTCCGCTCAAACCTCTCGCGCTGCCTGAACATACGCCCTCCTTCTGACGAGCATCGTCCTGTCCCCACTCCGTGCGGCCTCACACGAGGCGGGGAGATGCGATGTGGCGCAATGCGATGTGACACAACACACTGGACAAGACTATACCCAATGCGCCCGTCCACGGGCCCCCATGGCACATAGGCCTCACTGAGGGCGCACGCAGGGCGCACTTAGGTTGCGGATCGCTACTCCCACGAAACGAGGGCGGCCTCGGGATAGCCGACCCATTCGAAGGTCAGGCCGTGCGCAGGGGCAGTGGGGCCAGCGGCGGACCGGTCGTGGGCAGCGAGGGCCCTTGCGACCCACGAAGCGTCACGATGGCCACGCCCAACCTCGACCAAGGTTCCCGCAATCACGCGGACCATGTTATGCAGGAAGGCGTTGCCACGCACGTCAATCGCCACAAGCTCCTCTCCCGCCTCGCGCGCGCGAACGACCGAGACCGCAGACAGGCGGCGGCAGGTCGAACGTCCGTCTGCCTCGAGCAGCCCCGCCGACGACGCCTTGCAGAAGCTCCTGAAGTCATGCTCGCCCAACAGCGCGGACGCCGCCTCGCCCATGGCATCGACGTCGAGGTCCGCCACCGAGCGCAGCCACCATGTGTGGCCCCAGGAGAGCACGGGGCGGGCGCCCCCGCAGGCGACGCGATAGCGATAGCCCCGCTCGAGGGCGTCGAATCTCGCCGAGAAGGACACGTCCGCCTTGTAGAGGCCCCGCACCGAGAGGTCGTCGGGCGTAAGCGCCACGAGCGACGAGACGAGTCGTCGCCCCTCCCGCTCGAGCTCCCCCCGCGTGACCGGCAGGCTCACGTACTGGGCGAGTGCATTGACGCCGGCGTCGGTGCGGCCGGCGCAGGTGAGGTCGACGGGCCTGTGGAGCAGCGTCTCGAGGGCGGTGCGCAACTCCCCGGCAACAGTGCGCTGGCCAGGCTGCTCGGCAAAGCCCGCAAACCCCGCGCCACGATAGCCCAGGCGGACCACCATCGTGGCGGCCATGCCTCCCGGCAGCGCACCCATCCCGGCGGCATGTTCGTCTTGCATGCAAACTCCCTCCGTCAGGGCGCTACAGCAGCACGCACGCGACGGCGACCGCAAGCATGACCGCCAGGAAGAGCCAGTCACGCCAGACGAGGCGCCGGGGCCTCAGCTGGGACGTACCGTCGGCGTAGCAGCGGTCTCCCATGGCGCGCGCCAGCTCATCCGAGCGCCGAAACAACGCGACGACCAGCGGCACGAGCACGGCAACCCACTTCGACAGGCGCTCGCGCAGGGTGCCTTGGTCAAAGCGCGCCCCTCGGGCGCGCTGGGCCATTTCGATGCGATCGAACTCCACGGCCGTCTCGGGAATGAAGCGCAGCGCGACCGAAACGACCATGGCGACGTCAGCGATGGGGACCCCCAGCCGGGCAAGCGGCCTCAGAAGCGTCACCAAGGCCGACGAGATCTCCGGAGCGGTGGTCGTGGCGGCCACGACCAGGACGAACCCCACAAGCAGCACGATGCGCAACACGGCCGCGCACGCACGCCCCAATCCTACGAAGCTGATGCCAACGGGTCCGGCGAGCTGTGCGTCGAACTGGCCACTCACGACAAGCGCGTTCGCCATGACCGCGAACGCCAGCACGATGACCGTCGGCCTGAGCGCTCGGGCAAGCTGCATGGGACTCACGTGACAGACGCATGCCAGCAGGCACAGGACCACCAGCTCGGCCAGCAGCCCCCATGGCGATCCCGTCGCAAACGCGCCAATGGCGAGAAGGGCGAGCACAGCCAGCTTGCAGCGGGCATCTATGCCGTTCAGCCAGCTCGGTTCGCCTGCATAGCTGCCAAGCGGGAGGGCCCGGCGGATGGCGTGGGGCCTCTTGCGATGGTCGCGATCAGCTCGCATGGAGCACCTCCCTCAGACGCACGGAAAGCGGTGCGTCCAGCCCCGCCCGGGCAAACGGGGTGGAACTCGTCGCAAGATCGCAGGCCAAACCCGACCAGGCAAGCCAGCCGTCACGCAGCAGGGCCACCTTCGTGGCCTCGCCAAGCCACTCCCCCACGTCGTGCGTCACGACGACGACAGGGGCGCCCTGCGCCACGAGCGAGGCGACGAGCTCGTGAAGGAAGCTTCTTCCATCACCATCGAGGCCTGCCGTGGGCTCGTCGAACACATAGGCCCCCGGATCGAGCGCGACGATTCCGGCAAGCGCGACGCGACGACGCTCGCCGCCAGACAGCTCAAGAGGGCTGACGCCAAACCTCTGGGGCCCAACCCCCAGGCGTCCCAAGGCAGCATGGGCCCGACCAAGCGCCTCCTTCTCTGACAGGCCGAGGTTCAGGGGACCGTAGGCGACGTCCGACTCAACGGCGTCGCAGAAGAGCTGGTCCTCGGGCCGCTGGAAGGAAAGGCCCACCATGCCCGGCTCGACTGGCCCACCTCCGAGCGAGACGTCACCACCATCTGGAGGCAGCAGCCCTGCCGCAACGAGGGAGGCACTCGTCTTTCCCGAACCCGAAAGGCCCGCAACAAGGAGCAGTTCGCCTGGCGAGACGGAGACCGACAGCTCGTCCAGGGCGAGCGTCGTGCCATAGTCGAGCGACACATCCGCGAGGGTCAGGCCGGACTCGGACGAGTCTTGCTCCCGAGAGGTCTTCTGAGGGCAAATTCGGGGCTGGCAAACCAAATGTGATAGATCGTCCACAAAATCATTCTTACGGGCAAATTCGACCATCTCGGGTACGGAGAGCGCATAGAGCGAGCGAACATTACATCCAGATCGCGCGAACAACGCCGCGAGCTGGGACCCAAAACCCACGAGGCCCGACCGAACCAGAAGGTCCCCGCTTGCCAATAGGTCGGTCGGGGCGCCGGACCAGATGGTGCGGCCGCAGTCCATCACCACGGCACGATCCGCGCACGCAACGTCCTCGACCAGATGCGAGACTTCGAGGACGCCCGCGCCACGGTCGGTCAGCAAGTCGATCACGGCACGCAGGGACCGGCGCGCCGGGCTGTCGAGCTGGGAGGTGACCTCGTCGAGCACGATGTAGGCGGGATGCATGGCAAGCGCGCCGGCCAGGGCGAGGCGCTGCTGCTGCCCACCGGAGAGCGTGGACGTCGCACAGGACCTGAGCGAAGCGAGGCCACAGGACTCGAGCGCCTCAGCGACACGGACACGGACCTCGTCCTCGGATAGGCCCAGGTTCCGCGGCCCAAAGGCAACCTCGTCCGCAACGACCGAGCTGACGAGCTGCGAGCGGGGGTCCTGACGCACGAAGGCGACCCTCGAGGCGGCATAAGACGCGTCCCCCTCGGCAAGCCCGTCAGCCTCGTCGGACCCGGCCGCGCCGATCCCCACACCGTCGATTGAGACGCACCCCCTCTGGGGCAGGAGCGACCCATTCGCAAGTTGCGCAAGTGTCGATTTGCCGGATCCGTTGCGGCCAAGGAGAACGACGTGCTCTCCCGGCTCGATTGTGACGGAAGCGTCATCCAGCGCCCACGAGTCCGATGGCGCGTAACGATAGCACGCGTGATCTATCCGCAACATCGTCCCTCCCTTTAGAACGGCGCTCCCGTTAGAAGACACGAACTCATTTAGGATGCCACATTACTTGCCAGGCTGCTTGCCAGACGGCACGTTTCCCAGGGACGAGTGGGAAAGGAAGAGTCAAGGGAGGCCGGGGGGCGTTTGGGGGGTTCGGGCACGCCAAGCCCACGGCAGGCTATTGGGATAGCATTTGATTCAAAAAGTTGCCCAGGCATCCGCTTTGCGCCTGTCGCGGGATGACAGGGGAAGGACTGTGGGTTTCGCACCCAAAACCAGCACCGATGCGACCCATGGCAGGGGGAGGCGCCGCATCACGCGGCGCCTCCCCCTGCCACAAGCTGGCTGTCTGACGGATGGCAGACGGTCGAAGGCCGGCACAGGACTGACGGCCATGCATCCGGCCGCCTCCCCGCCCGCTCGAACGACGCCGACACCCGGACGCGCACCACCCGTACACCATTCGTGCGCCATCCGCGCCCGTCCGTCTGCCGCTCGGCCTACTCCTCGGTAGTGGCCTCGGCAGACTCGCCAGACTCGGCGGATGTGGTGGCCTCAGCGGGCTCGTTGGCATCGCCGGCAGGCTCGGCAGCCTTCTCGACCTTCTCGACCCTGGCGACCTTCTTGACGGAGGTCTTGGGGGCCTTGGAGGCGACCGGCTCGGTCACGAGCTCGATGATGACAACCTCGGCGGCGTCGCCCTTGCGGGGGCCGAGCTTCATGATGCGGGTGTAGCCGCCGCTGCGGTCCGCCCACATGCCCTGCGCGGCCTTGTCGAAGACCTCGCGTACGACCTCCTTGTCGCCAACCTTGGCGATGGCGAGGCGACGGGAGTGGATGTCGCCCTTCTTGGCCCAGGTGATGACCTTGTCGACGTCAGGGCGGATGGCCTTGGCGCGGACATCGAGGGTCTTGATGCGGTCGTTGGCGAGAAGGGAGGCGACAAGGTTCTTCTTCATTGCCCTGGTATGAGAGGCGTCGGTGCCGAGCTTCATACCCTTCTTCTTGTTGTGTCTCATGGTCTAGCTACTCCTCAGTGAAACTGTGCGACTTGTCCTAGGCCTTGAGGCCAAGACCCATGGTCTCGAGCTTGTCCTTGACTTCCTCGATGGACTTGACGCCAAAGTTGCGGATGTTCAGCAGATCGTTCTCGGAGAACTCGACGAGCTGGCGGACCGAGTGGATGCCGGCGCGCTTGAGGCAGTTATAGGAGCGGACGGAGAGGTCCAGGTCCTCGATCTGCTTGTCGAGCTCGGTGTTATCCTCCTCGACGCCCGTGGCGAAGATGGAGGCGTCCTCGACGGGCTCCTCCTCGTCAGCCAGGGCCATGAAGGCGCTCATGTGCTGGTTGACGATGTTGGCGGCGTCGACCACGGCATCGCGCGGGGTGATGGAGCCGTCGGTCTCGACCTCGAGGACGAGGCGGTCGTAGTTGGTGTGCTGCCCCACGCGGCAGGGCTCGACGGCCTTGGCGCAACGACGCACCGGGGAGTACAGCGAGTCGACGTGGATGATCCCGATGGGATCGCCGTCGCGCTCGTTGTCGTCGCCGGCGACGTAGCCGCGACCGGTGCCGATGCGCATCTGCATGGAGAGGTGCGCGCCCTCGCCCAGGGTGCAGATGACCTGATCCTCGTTCACGAGCTCGAACTCGGCGGGGACCTTGAAGTCGCCGCCGGTGACGGTGCAGGGGCCGTCGATTGAGATCGAGGCGGTGGCCTCGTCTCCCGTGCCCATGGAACGGAACACGAGCCCCTTGACGTTCAGCACGATGTCGGTGACGTCCTCGTAGACGCCCTCGACGGTGGTGAACTCATGCTGCACGCCATCGATCTGGATGGCCTCGACGGCAGCGCCCTCGAGGGAGGACAGCAGCACGCGGCGCAGGGAGTTCCCGAGCGTGTCGCCATAGCCGCGCTCCAGCGGCTCCGCGCTGACGCGGGCGAGGTTCTCGGAAATCTCCTCCACGGAAACCTGCGGTCGGATGAATTCGGACATGAAAGCCTCCTCCTACCGTTCCGACTTACTTGGAGTAGAGCTCGACGATGAGCTGGGCGTCGATGTCGAGGTCGATCTGGTCGCGAACGGGGGTCTGGAGGACGGTGCCCTGAAGCTTCTCGATGTCGACCTCAAGCCATGCGGGGACGGCCATGTGCTCGGAGGAGATCAGGGCCTCCTTGATGGGGAGGAGGTCCTTGGCCTTGGGGGCCACGGCGACGACATCGCCGGCCTTGACCTGGTAGGAGGGAATGTCCACGCGGCGGCCGTTCACGGTGATGTGGCCGTGGCGGACGGTCTGGCGGGCCTCCTTGCGGGTGCGGGCGAAGCCGAGGCGGAACACGACGTTGTCGAGACGGGTCTCGAGGATGCTCATCAGGTTGTCGCCCGCGATGCCGTCGCGCTTCATGGCCTTCTCGTAGTAGCCACGGAACTGCTTCTCGAGGACGCCGTAGATGAACTTGGCCTTCTGCTTCTCGCGAAGCTGGATGCCATACTCGCTCTCCTGGCGACGGCGGCGGCGGATCTCGCGCTTGGACTTCTTGTTGATACCCATGACGATCGGGTCGATGTCAAGCTGGCGGCACCTCTTAAGGACAGGGGTCCTATCAATTGCCATTGTTCTGTCCTTCCCTACTAGTTACGACGACGCTTCTTGGGGCGGCAGCCGTTGTGGGCGATGGGGGTCTTGTCCTGGATGCCGGAGACCTCGAGGCCGGCGGCCTGGAGGGAGCGGACCGCAGTCTCGCGGCCGGAGCCGGGACCCTTCACGAACACGACGACCTTGTGCAGTCCGTGCTCCATCGCGGCCTTGGCGCAGGCCTCCGCTGCGACCTGGGCGGCAAACGGGGTGGACTTACGGGAGCCCTTGAAGCCGACGGTGCCACCGGACTGCCAGGCGATGACGTTGCCCTGCGGGTCGGTGATGGAGATGATCGTGTTGTTGAACGTGCTCTTGATGTGGGCCTGACCCACGGCGATGTTCTTGCGCTCAGCGCGGCGGACGTGCTGGGTGCGCTGGTTCTTCTTCTGTGGCATGGTCTACTCTCCCTAGCGGCTCTTCCTGGCACCGATCTGACGCTTCTTGCCCTTGCGGGTGCGAGCGTTGGTGTGGGTGCGCTGACCGTGGACAGGGAGTCCCTTGCGGTGACGGAGACCGCGGTAGCAGCCAATCTCCATCAGGCGGGCGACGTTCTGGCGGACCTCGCGGCGAAGGTCGCCCTCGGTGGTGAAGTTCGCGTCGATGTAGTCGCGGATCTTCGTCACCTCATCCTCGGTGAGGTCCTTGACGCGGGTGTCGGGGTTCACGCCGGTCTCGGCGCAGACCTTGGTGGCGCTGGTCTGACCGATGCCGTACAGGTAAGTAAGACCGACCTCAACGCGCTTCTCGCGCGGCAGGTCGACGCCGTTGATACGTGCCAACTTCGAGCTCCTCTCTTAGCCCTGACGCTGCTTGTGGCGAGGGTTCTCGCAAATCACGTAAACCTTGCCGTGGCGACGGATGATCTTGCACTTGTCGCACATCTTCTTGACCGAAGGGCGTACCTTCATTTGCGATTCCTTCCGGTAGTGCTGTCACGAACTGGTGGTGCTTCAACCGGCGCTCCCAGGTGGTGCTGGCGCGCCTTATCTACTCGCCCAGCCGCAGGCGTGAATATCCGGCTGAGAGCCGCGGGCTACTTGTAGCGATAGGTGATGCGTCCCCTGGTGAGGTCATACGGGGAGATCTCCACGACGACCCTGTCCCCGGGGAGGATGCGGATGTAGTTCATGCGGATCTTGCCCGAGATGGTGCACAGGATGGTCTTGCCGTTCTCGAGCTCGACGTTGAACATTGCGTTGGGAAGGGGCTCGACGACCTTTCCTTCCAGCTCAATACCATCTTGCTTGCTCACCTTGCCTACTTTCTCCCCACGAGTCACAGCGACTGAATATCATACATAAATCCACACATCTCCCGAGTCGATGCACGGATAACACACAAGCGATGCGTGCCTCAGCCGCAGCTCCCGACTACTTTTCGCCACCCTGAAGGGGACACCAGGGCCCCTCGTCGTCAGACGTGAGGATGACGGGGCCATCCTTGGTGACGGCGACGGTGTTCTCGTAGTGCGCGGCCTGCAGCCCATCGTCGGTGACGACCGTCCAGCCATTGCTCAGCGTGTGGTTCTCGTAGGACCCGAGCGTGATCATGGGCTCGATGGCGATGACCATGCCCGCCTGCAGGCGGACGCCGCGACCCCTCTTGCCGTAGTTGGCGACGTTGGGATCCTCGTGCATGACGTGGCCGACGCCATGGCCCACGTACTCGCGGACGACGCCGTAGCCGTTCGTCTCGGCAAGCTCCTGGACGGCGTGGCCGATGTCGCCCAGGTGGTTGCCGGGCACGGCCTGCTCGATGCCGGCCCTGAGGCAATCGCGTGTGACCTCGCAAAGCCCCCTGACCTCGTCGGGAACGCAGCCGACATAGAAGGTCCAGGCGTTGTCGCCCACCCAACCGGCGTAGGTGGCGCCCGTGTCGATGGATATGATGTCGCCGTCGCTCAGGAACACCTCGGGAGACGGGATGCCGTGGACGATCTGCTCGTTGACCGAGGAGCAGACGCTACCGGGAAAACCGCCATAGCCCTTGAAGGTGGGGGTGGCGCCGTGCAGGCGAATGAAGCCCTCCACGGCGGCATCGATCTCGCGGGTGGAGACTCCCGGGCGCACAAGGGAGCCTGCCAGGCGAAGCGCAGACTTCGAGATGCCGCCCGCCTGCTTCATCTGCTCGATCTCTTCGGGGGTCTTGATGTGGATCATAGGCTCAGAAGCTCCTTGACGTCTGCGTAGACCTCATCGGCCGGACGATCGCCGTCAACCCGCCTCAGCATTCCGCGCTCGTCGTAGTACTGGGCGAGCGGCGCGGTCTGCCCCTGGTAGACGTCGAGGCGCCTCTTGATGGTCTCGGGCCTGTCGTCGTCGCGCTGGTACATCTCCCCACCGCAGCGAGGGCACGCGTCCGCAGCGGCACCCGCCGTGTAGCCGCAGTCCCTGCAGGTGCGCCGCGAGCTCAGGCGATCGACGATGACCTGTGGCGCAGCGTCGACGAGGAGCGCGACGTCGAGCGCGACGCCTGCGGCCTCGAGCGCGGCGTCGAGCGCGACGGCCTGATCGGTGTTGCGGGGAAAGCCGTCGAGGATGAAGCCGCGCCTGGCATCGTCCTGGCCGAGGCGCTCCTTGACCAGGCCGATAACGAGCCGGTCGGGTACGAGCTGGCCCGCATCCATGTAGCCCTTGGCCTGGACGCCCAGCTCGCTTCGAGCCTTGACGGCGGCACGGAGCAGGTCTCCCGTGGAGATGTGCGCGACGCCGTAGTCGGCGACGAGCCTCTGGGCCTGCGTGCCCTTGCCTGCGCCGGGCGCGCCGAGAAGAACGATGTTCATGCGACTGACCCACCTTTCCAATCCGAGGTCGTGCGTGCCGTTGCCGGCACGGGGCAACAGCTAAAGTCTAGTCTCGATGCCGGCCATTTGCAGTCGGGGTGGGAAAATATTGTGCCCGAACGGCCCCCCGGGCACCAGAACGCCAAAGACGGGACCCCGAAGGGTCCCGTCAGACGACGCTCACATGTGACGCGCCGGCACGGGACGCGACCGGAAGCCGCATGGGCCTACTTGAAGAACCCCTCGTAGTTGTGCATCTTGAGCTGCGACTCGAGCTGCGAGATGGTATCCATCGCGACACCGACCATGATCAGGACCGATGTGCCGCCAAAGGCCTGCAGGAGGCTGTTGCCCGTGAGGGCGAACAGGATCGACGGAACGACCGCGATGGCCGCCATGAAGAGCGCGCCCGGGAGCGTGATGTGGTCCAGGACGCCCTTGATGTAAGCCGCAGTGGGGCCGCCAGGTCGGACGCCCGGGATGAAGCCGCCGGACTTCCTCAGCTGGTCCGAGGTCTCCTCGGGGTTGAACACCATGGCGGTGTAGAAGTACGCGAAGAAGACGATCAGGACGACGGAGAGGATCCAGTTGACCCAACCGGAGGAGAGCGCGTTCGCGAAGGCCTGGATCCAGCCCACATTGGGGAAGAACACGGCAAGCTGGGCCGGCAGGTACAGGATCGCGGAGGCGAAGATGATGGGCACGACGCCCGCCGTGTTGACCTTGATCGGCAGGTAGGTGGACTGCCCGCCCATGACCTTGCGGCCCACGACCCTCTTGGCGTACTGCACCGGGATGCGACGCTGGCCACGCTCGATGTAGACGATGACGGGGATGATGGCGAAGATCACCAGGAGCGTGAGGGCCGTCATGATGGTCCCGGCCGAAGACGTGTTGACCGAGGAGATCAGCGCGGAGGGCAGACCGGCCATGATGTTCGCGAAGATGATGAGGGACATGCCGTTGCCGACGCCGCGCTGGGTGATGACCTCGCCCAGCCACATGATGATGATGGCACCGGTCACGAGGACCCCCACGATGATGATGTCCTCTATGGCCTCGGGGAAGCCCATCTGCGAGAAGTTGATGCCATAGCTCTTGAAGAGGAACAGGTAGCCGATGGCGTTGATGAGGGCCAGCACGATCGTGAGATAGCGCGTGTACTGGGTGATCTTGCGCTGGCCGGACTCGCCCTCCTTGGCAAGCTCGCCCAGCGAGGGGATCACGGCCTGCATCATCTGCAGGATGATCTGCGCGGTGATGTACGGCATGATGCCCAGGCTGAACACCGAGACACGCGAAAGCGCGCCACCGGAGAACAGGTTGAGCACCGCGATGGCGCCGCTGCTGGCAGAGGCCGCCGAGAACGCCTCGAGCATGCGCGCGAACGGCACGCCCGGGGCGGGCAGGTAGGCGCCAAAGCGGTAGAGGGCCAAGATCGCGATGCTGACGAGGATCTTGTTCCTCAGCTCCGGAATGCGGAACGCGTTAGCGATTCCCTTTAGCACTCCTCGATCCTTCCTCCGACCGCCTCGATCTTTGCCTTGGCAGAGGCGGAGACCTTGTCGACCTTGACGGTGAGCTTCTTGGTGAGCTCGCCGTCGCCCAGAACCTTGACGGGGATGTAGTCGTGCTTGATGACGCCCTTGGCCTTGAGGGTCTCGGCGTCGACCGTCTCGCCGTCGGCGTAGAGGATCTCGAGGCGGGAGACGTTCACGGGCGCGTACTCGACGCGGTTGTGGTTGGTGAAGCCGGGGAGCTTGGGCAGGCGCATCGCGAGCGGCTGCTGGCCGCCCTCGAAGCCGGCGCCCTTGCCGCCACCGGAGCGGGAGAGCTGGCCCTTGGTGCCGCGACCGGCAGTGGTGCCGTGGCCAGAGGAGTTGCCGCGGCCGATGCGCTTGCGGTTCTTCCTGGAACCCTCCGCAGGGCGAAGATCATTGAGCTGCATTTGGATGACTCCTAGTTCTCTTCAACCTCAACAAGGTGCTTGACCTTGAAGATCATTCCACGGACGCTCGGGTTGTCGGGGAGCACGGAGGTGTCACCGATCCTGCGGAGGCCCATGGCACGGCAGGTCAGCGTCTGGTCCTTCTTGACGGAAGCGACGGCGCTGCGGACGAGCTTGACGGTGAGCTTCTTCTCGTCTGCCATCGTTATGCCTCCTTCCCGCTGAACATCTCGGACACGGTGAGGCCACGACGCTCGGCGGAGTCCTCGGGGCTCGAGAGGGACTTGAGACCCTCGGCTGCAGCCTTGATGATGTTGAGTGCGTTATCCGTGCCCAGGGACTTCGAGAGGACGTTGTTGATGCCCGCAAGCTCGAAGAGGGGACGGACGGGACCGCCGGCGATGACGCCGGTACCCTCGAAGGCAGGCTTGATCAGGACGCGGCCCGCGCCGAAGTGGCCCTCGACGGCATGGGGGATGGAGCCATGCTCGGTGACGGGGACCTTGAACATGTTCTTCTTGGCGTCGTCGACTGCCTTCTGGATGGCCAGGGGCACCTCGGCGGACTTGCCGGTGCCGATGCCCACGTTGCCCTTGCCGTCGCCCACGACGACGAGCGCGAGCAGGGACATGCGGCGACCGCCCTTGACGGTCTTGGACACACGGTGGATGTAGACTACGCGCTCCTGAAGATCGGAGTCATTCTGGCGCTTACGATCACGTGGCATTCAAATTCCTCCTAGAACTTCAGGCCCGCGCTGCGGGCACCGTCTGCCAGGGCCTGAACGCGGCCATGATAGATGCGGCCGCCGCGGTCGAAGGTGACCTCGGCGATGCCTGCGGCGAGCGCGCGCTCGGCGATGAGCTTGCCCACGAACTCGGCGGCCTCCTTGTTGGAGCCGACCTTGCCGAGGGTCCTGAACTCGGGGCTCAGGGTCGATGCCGCGCAGAGGGTGTTCGCCTGCGTGTCATCGACGAGCTGGGCGTAGATGTTTGCGTTGGTGCGGTGCACGGCGAGACGCGGACGCTCGGCGGTACCGGAGACCTTGGCGCGGACGCGACGCTTGCGGCGTGCGAGACCAGCGCGCTTAGCCTTGTTCTTGTTCATACCTTCTCCTTTGACGCGCCACCACCTGACGGGGTGATGGTCTTCCTATCAGCCGACGAAGCTGCTACTTGGCGGCCTTGCCGAGCTTCCTGCGGATGTGCTCGCCCTCGTAGTGGATGCCCTTGCCCTTGTAGGGCTCGGGCGGGCGCTTGGAGCGGACCTCTGCGGCGACCTGGCCGACCCGCTCCTTGGAGATGCCCTTGACCACGATGTGCGTGTTGTCGGGAACCTCGAAGCTGATCTGGTCGGGGCACTCGAAAATGACGGGGTGGGAGTAGCCCAGGGAGAGGTCGAGGTCCTTGCCCTTGAGCGCGGCACGGTAGCCGACACCGGTGAGCTCGAGCCTCTTCTCGAAGCCCTCGGAGACGCCCACGACCATGTTGTGGACGAGGGTGCGTGCCAGGCCCTGCTGGGCGTTGGACTCGGTGGACTCGTCGTTGCGGGTGACGAGGACCTCCTCGCCCTCCTGCTTGATGGTCACGAGCTCGGAGAAGGTGCGCTCCAGCTCGCCCTTGCTGCCCTTGACCTTGACGTTGGCACCGTCGATGGCCACGGTGACTCCAGCCGGAACCTGGACAGGCTTCTTACCGATACGAGACATTGTCTCCTCCTATCTTGATTCAGCCGAGAGTTACCAGATGTAGGCGATGACCTCGCCGCCGATGCCCAGCTTGCGAGCATCGCGGTCGCACATCATGCCCTTGGAGGTGGAGATGACGGCGGTGCCGAGGCCACCAAGGACGCGGGGAAGATCCTCGGCGGAAGAGTAGATGCGCAGGCCGCACTTGGAGATGCGGCGGATGCCGCGGATGACCTTGGCGCGCTTGGCACCGTACTTGAGGGTGACGCGGAGGGTCTTCTGGGGTTTGGTGTCCTCGACCTCGTACGCCGCGATGTAGCCCTCCTCGCAGAAGACGCGCGCGATCTCGGCCAGGACCTTGCTCGAGGGCATGGAGACCTCGGCCTTGCCGGCGGAGTTGGCGTTGCGGATGCGCGTCAGCATGTCTGCGATGGGATCAGTGACCTTCATTGATTCCTTCTCCTTCGTTAGTGATGAAACTGCGCGTACGGTTCGTTTGGGCCCGTGGCCCAGACGCCTTTACGCGAGAGCCCTGGCTACCAGCTTGCCTTGCGGACGCCAGGAAGCTCGCCCTTGCTCGCCAGCTCGCGGAAGCAGACGCGGCACAGCCCGAACTTGCGATAGACGCTGTGTGGACGGCCGCAGCGCTGGCAACGGTTCTGGGCGCGCGTCGAGAACTTCGGCTCGCGGTTCGCCTTGACGATCATCGATGTCTTAGCCACAAATCCTCCTTCAGGAAGAGGCCCCGGGACCCTTCCCGGGACGACTTGCAACGATATTGACTAGTCCCTCTTGAACGGGAAGTGGAAGGCATCGAGAAGCGCCTTGCCCTCCTCGTCCGTCGGGGCGGTGGTCACGATGGTGATGTCCATGCCACGGGTGCGGTCGATCTTGTCGTAGTCGATCTCGGGGAAGATCAGCTGCTCGGTGACGCCCATGGAGAAGTTGCCGTGGCCGTCGAAGCTCTTGGTGGAGATGCCGCGGAAGTCGCGGATGCGCGGGATGGCAATGGCGATCAGGCGATCGAGGAACTCGTACATGCGGTCGCCGCGGAGGGTGACCTTGGCGCCGATGGGCATGCCGGCACGCAGGTGGAAGGTGGCGATGGACTTGCGGGCACGGGTGACCATGGGCTGCTGGCCAGTAATGGCGCGCAGGTCGGACACGGCACCGTCGATGGCCTTGGAATCGGTGGCGGCCTCGCCGACGCCCATGTTCACCACGATCTTCTCGATCTTCGGAATCATGTTGACGTTCTTGTACTGGAACTGCTTCTGCAGCTCGTCACGGACCGTGGAGACGTAGGCCGTCTTCAGGCGCGGCACGTAGCTCTCTGCCATGCAAACACTCCTTCGAACACGGGGTTTTAAGCGCGGGGTTGTGGCCTCGCGCCTCCCGGGCACCATACCTGGGAGCCAGCTGCCCCTCGAGACAGAGTCCTCCCCATCTAGAGACGCAAGGTCAAATATTACGTGTTTGCCCGGAATAATGCCAGCCTTTGGCACGAGCCGCCCTGTCTCCGCAGTTTCCCCACGCACGCGGGGCGCTGCCCTGCACGCGAGATGCCGAATGCGCCTCGGCGTGACGAACGGGGATGGGTGCGGCGGAGGTTGGATGCGGTAGGTACAAGCTGGATGTAACAAAATAGGCAGTTATGTGTACTTCGGAGAGGGCGGCGATGCCCCCGTTGAGGATTAACGCCTCCAAAAGGCCGCATAACTGCATCTTTTCGTTGCAATTACAACGAAAAGACAGGAATTCCGCCATCGAATGCGGAATCAGCGTCGGTCAAAGTACACATAAGCCCCTTTTTTGTTACAAGCAGCTTTTGGGCACGGCGAAGAGCTGGTCCCGCCCGTTGGTTCCCGCTTGGAGGCGTCGGGCCCGCCAACGCTACCGCTGGCGGGCCCGATCTCTGCTCTGCGACTACTTCCCGCAGGACCCCAGAGGGGTGCTATTTGCGCTTACGACGAACGTAAACCGCGATGGCGATGGCGGCTACGCCACACACCGCAACCACCACGGGCACTACCGGCGAGAGGGTGTTGTCGCTAGTCTGCGGCAGGCCCCTGCGGCCCGACTTGATGGTCTTCGTGACGGTGGTCTTCGTGCCGCCATTGCCGGGCGTCTGAGGCGTCACTGACTCGTCGCCCTTGGCGACCTTCACGGTCAGCTGGATCGTCTCATCATCGGTCGCCACAGCATCCTTGCCGTCGGGCCACTGGGTCCCCTCCCACGTGAAGGAGAACACCTTGTGCGTACCGGATTGGGAGTCTGCCGTAGCGCCGAACGAACCCTTGACCGTACCGACGATAGTGAGGTTCCTGCCAACCTCGGCATCCTTATCAATCTTGATGCCAGGCACCGTGAGCCTCATCCAGCCATCGGTCGCACCGGCCGCATCCACGACCCTCTCAAGGTCGGAGTAGGTCGCGATGGAAGCAGGGTCGCTCAGGACGAACTTGACGGTAACGGTCCGACCGCTCACCCTCACGTCGCTGACCTTGAAGCCATCGCCGAAGTCGGTGGCCTTGACCTTGCTCGCGTCAAGGTCGGACGGGAGCGTCATGCCCTCGGGGACGGTGAAGGTGGCCTCGAACGAGAACTTGATGGCGTCAAGGGCGATGGTGTCGTGGTTCGCACCCGGATAGGCCGCCTCGATCCTGTTCATCTGCTCTTGTATGGATGCCGCGAGGATGGCGCCCGTCAGATCGAACGTGGAGCCCTGGGCGGACTCGATGACGGCGTCATGCTCCGTGTTGGTGCCAACCAGCATGTCGGCCGGAAGCTTGGAGGCCACGGGGGTGACGGCCTGGACCGTGAACAGGATGCCGTCGTCGACGGAGTTGGCGGTCGCGTCCATGCCCTCAGGCTTCTGCACGCCCTCCCACGTGAAGGAGAAGACCTTCGTGGTGCCCGTCTCGGTCTTCGTCGCGTGGGCCTTGAAGTCGCCGGTCACGGTGCCGGAAACGGTAGCCGTATCGCCCGCGGGGAAGTCGTCGTTCACCTTGACGCCGGGGATGGTGATCCCCATGGTGTCGCCAAGGTTGTCGATGACGGCCTCCTGGAGGTCCTTGTACGTCTCGATGCCGTCCTTGAGCGTCATCTTGACGGTCACGGTCCTGCCGCTGACGGACACGTCGGACACGGTGAAGGTGTCGGAGAACCCGTCCGTCCTGATGGAATCCTTATTCAGGTTCTCAGGAAGGGTCATGCCATCGGGAATGGTGAACGTGGCCGTGAAAGAGGAGGACATATCCGAAAGCTTGATGCCCGCATAGTCCGTCGTATTGGGGAACTGCGACTCGATACCCTTCATCTGGGCCTTCACCGTAGATGCTTCGATGGTGCCCGTGAAGTCGATCGTCTGGCCGGGAAGAACGGGGTACACGCTGTCGTGCTCGGTGTCGTTTCCGACCAGGATGTCGGCAGGAAGCGTCTGAGCGGCAGGCTTCACCACGAGAATCGTCTGCTGGATTCCCGTGCCGCGCGGGTCCTTGTTCGCCTGGATCTGCGAACCGGTCCACGTGTAGTCGAACTTCTTGACCTTGCCGGTCACGGTATTCTCGGCGTACGAGGAGAACGTGCCTTCCACGACGCCCGTGGCCGTAAGTTCCTGTCCGTTGGTCACGTTGTCGGCATCAAGCGTGAGGCCGTCGACGGTGACCGTTATCGGCTTGGGCAGCGCGGCGGTCGGCGCATCGTCCTTGCCGGTGGACACCACGGCATCCTTGAGCTGCCTGTAGTTCTTGAAGCCGTCCTTCAAAGCGAAGGTCACGGTTACGTTCCGGCCGTCAACGACCGTGCTCTGCAGGTCGAAGCAGTCCCCAAGACCCTTGACCGTCACCGCGGGATCGGAAGGAACCACAACGCCCTCGGGCAGCGTGATGGTGGCCGTGAAGGTGGACGTGGTGTCAGAGAGGGCGATCTTGGCGAGGTCGTCCAGGCCACCCGCGATGGAGCCCTCGAGCGCGTTCATCTGCTCCACGATGCCGAAGGCGTCGATGGCACCGGTCATGCTGAACGTGTCACCCGTCGTGACTTCCTTGATGGAAGTGCTGTCGCTCTGGGCGCCGCTCCACATGTCGGCAGGCAGGCCGAGCGTGCCCGGAGCGACGTGCTCGATCGCGGGGTCTTCGTTCCACTTGAGGTAGTAGGTCACGTCCTGGGTCAGCTTGTCGCTACCCTTGATGGAGGCTTTCGAGGAGCCCGCGGCGTCGTTGAACCAGTAATAGTAGTAATTAGTAGTCCAAAACAGCTGCTCCTTCTGAACGTGCTCGTTTGCAAGCACGTGGTACTTGTAGGTCGCTATGCCCGTGTAGGCAACGTCCGAGTCGGTTCCTATCGGGCTGGCGATGCCCGCAGTCAAGGCATGAACGGAGCCATCGCCCAAAGACGTAAGCAGCTCGTCGAGCGTCACCTTGTCAGAGACCTTGGGCTGCTTCTTGACGACGGCGACCTCGCCGCCGTTCGCGTCGGTTTCGATATCGAACACGGCAGGGTTCTTCTTGAACACGCTATCCGCAGAGAAGGTGCCGCCGTTCGCGGAGAATCTGACGGTCACGAGCTGGTCTTCCCATTTGGCATACAGGTCGACGACGTTCGTGCCGGCAGGCACGGAAAGCATGCTGCCCGCAGCGACTTCATCGCCCGCGCCGTCGGGCTGGGTGGTCCAGCCCTTGAAGATCTTGCCCTCGATGGCGAACGCAGGGGCCGCCGCTGCGACCTCGTCGCCCGAAAGCACCTTGATGGTGCGGGAAGGATCGCTCGACGTTGCAAGGTACGTCACATCGGTGTCTGCGCCGTTATGGTACTTGACGGCATAGGACGATGCATCGCTTTCCCACTTCGCGTACGCCGTCATATCGGAGGAAACCGCATCGTCCGCAGAGAACGGCTGCTCAGTACCTGCCGCGTCTTTATAGAACCAGCCGAGGAACTTATAGCCCGGAGCGAACGGGTCGCCCGGAACCGCGACGGAACCGCCCGCGACGGACTTTGCAGCCCCGAGGGCGTAGCCGCGCATGGCAAGCGCCGTTTGATCGGCGGTGGAACCATCCGCGAAGGAACCCGAGACCGGCTGCGTCGCGTCGTCGGCGTTGAGTTTGAACGTCACCTTAGCAGCGGGAACCCAGACATGCTTCTCGCCATCGCTCGACGCCTTGGCGACGGAATAATCGTAGGTCTGGCCGTTCTTGTTCAGAGGCTTGAGCGCAGTGGTGGACGGATCGGCGAGCGTGAACAGGGAGAGCTTCTCGTCGCCGTTCGCAGCGCCGTTCACGGGAATGGTGCTGCCCATGCTGCTGTTGTAGTTCGGCGCATACTTGACGAGATACGAACCGCCCGTCACGACGAAGTTCTTCGCCGAGCCGCCACCGTTGTCTGCGTCTCTCGCTGCCGGGGTCTCGACGAGGCAGTTCTCGCCGAACTCGATCGAGCCGTTTTCCTGCGCACCGAAGAGCAGGCCGCTGTTCCTGCCGTCCCCCTTGATGGTGGAGTTTGCCAGAACGACCTTACCCGTATTGACGTTGAGGCCGCCGGTGCCGCCATTCTTAAAATCAATTACAGAGTTATTTTTTATGTTCAGAACCGTATCGGACGAGGAATATCCCACAGAGAGCCCTGCATTGGAACCATAGTCAAGCTCAATCGTCGAGTTATCAATAACTCCATCTTGACCGCCCTGAAGCGTAAAGCCGGTTGAACCCCAAGGAATAGATCCCCATCGCTTTCCGGGGTCCTTCATCCTCAGCATGGAATCTGTCATGGAGAGCTTATTGATGTAAAAGCCCTGGCCGTACCCCGATAGAGTCAACGATGCGGAAATGAGCGTCAGATCCTTACTATCAGACCATGTCCAGGTTTGCGAAGTGATGTCCAGGGTTGCATTTTTGAACACGGTTGAGCCAGTATAAAAGTTAGTCTCATCGCCATCTGACGCAGTAATGCTAATGCTGTTGGCATTGATAGATCCCACAACGCTTCCGGCAAGCATTATTCCTGGTGCATGTGAATTTTTATCCCCATTGTCCTTGAAGACATAGGTGCCGTCGGTGATGGTGGAGCCGGGCTGCGCGGTGAGGGCCGTCTTGAACCCGGTCATCGTGAGGGTGCCCTCACCCGTGAGGGTGGCGCCGCTCGCAAGCACGATGCCGTCGATGCTGTTGCCGCTGCCGCTGATCTTCGCGCCGTCGGCTGCAACGGAAAGCGTGACGCCCGAGGGGATGGTGACCGTCGCGGAGAGCGCGAGGTCGCCCTTGACGTGGATCGTGGTGACGGAGGGGTCGGCCGCCTGGAGCTCAAGCGCCTTGGCGAGCGTCTTGAGCGCCGCGGAGGCGGAGCCGTCGTTGGCGTCGTCGCCGGCCGCGCCGTCGACCCAGAGCTCGGTCAGCGAAACGGGGGCCTGGGGTGCCCGGAGCATGGTCACGGCGTCGCCGCTCGGCGCGGCAGCCTCGGCCTCGTTGCCCGAGGCGGTGCCCTTCTCCGCGGGGGTCGCGACATTGGACGTAGAGTCCTTCTCGTCTGCGACGGCACCAGGGGTCTGCCCGTCGGCACCCTGCCCGTCGGTACCCTGCGAGCTGGTGCCTGCACCTGCCGCCGGATCGGGCGTGGTTTCGGCCGCTGTGGGCGCGTCGCCCTCCCCCATGCCCAGCGCATACGCGATGCCGCTGGTAGGGGTCATCGAAAGGGCCAGCAGGGCGGTCAGGCCCAGCGTGGCCATCCGATGCCGTAGCCTATGCGAGTTTTTCATCGGGGTACGTCTCCTATCACAATTAGACAAAAGCCCGCCATTACAGACAAATCGTAGTCACGATATTACATCTCCGCAGATAACCAAAGGGTTTCTTTGTATCGGAGAGCTCCTTCAAGGGGCTCCGAGACCGAGGAATCCGCGGATTCGATTCGCGAGCCTGGCGGCCACGACAAGGGAACGCCCCCATCCCGCCGGACAGGGGCATTCGCAAGCATCCCATGCGCCAGGGCGCCTAGAGTTCGGCTCCGGACTTCTTGGAGTAGCGGACCTTCTTGCCGTTCTCGTCGAAGCGGTAGCCGACGCGCGTGGGCCTGTCGGTCTCGGGGTCGATCAGCGCGACGTTGGAGACGTCGATGGCGGCCTCCCTCTCGATGATGCCGCCCTGCTGGTTGGCCTGGGTCGGACGCTGGGCCTTCTTGACCATGGCGACGCCCTCGACGACGACCTTGCCCTTGGCCGGCATGGCACGCAGGACCTCGCCGCGCTTCCCCTTGTCCTTGCCGGAGAGGACCTGGACCCTGTCGCCCTTCCTGATGTTCATCTTAGGCATTCTGTCCACGCCTCCTTACAGTGTCTCGGGTGCGAGCGAGACGATCTTCATGTACTTGTGGTCGCGCAGCTCGCGGGCGACGGGCCCGAAGATGCGGGTGCCCTTGGGCTCGCCGTCCTTGTTGACCAGGACGCACGCGTTCTGGTCGAAGCGGATGTAGCTGCCGTCCTTGCGACGGGTCTCCTTGGCGGTGCGGACGATGACACAGCGGACGACGTCGCCCTTCTTCACGGAGCCGCCCGGCGTCGCCTCCTGCACGGCGCACATGACGACGTCGGCGAGGCCGGCGTAACGGCGCTTGGAGCCGCCCAAGACCTTGATGCACTTGACACGCTTGGCGCCGCTGTTGTCAGCGACGTTGAGCATGGTCTCCATCTGAATCATTGCTGTTCCTCCGAATACTCACCCCAGCCAGAGGTGCGACCGCGCTTGCGCCGCACATGGCTGCAATGGGTTGAAAAGGTCGTTACTTGGCGCGCTCCACGATCTCCGCGACACGCCAGCGCTTGGTCTTGGAGAGGGGGCGGGTCTCCACGACGCGAACGGTGTCGCCCAGGCCACACTCGTTCCTCTCGTCATGGCAATGGAGCTTCTTGTGGATGGTCATCATCTTGCCGTACTTGGGGTGGTGCTTGCGATAGGTGACCTGGACCGTAACGGACTTGTCGCCGGAGAGGGAGATGACCTCGCCGGTGCGGACCTTACGCGCGTTCCTGCTTTCGGTATCTGCCATTTCTTATCTCCTGCGATCTACTTCTCCGCAGCGGCCTTGTCCGCTGCGATCTGGCGCGCACGCATCTCGGTCTGGACGCGGGCGATGTCGCGCTTGACGAGCGTGACGCGGGCGGTGTTGTCCAGCTGGCTGGTCGCCATCTGGAAGCGGAGGTTGAAGAGCTCCGCGCGGCCGTCCTCGAGCTTCTGGGCGAGCTCCTCATCGGAGAGCTCGCGGATGTCCTTGTACTTCATGCCTACTCCTCCACGTCCGACTCGGCGCGGGTAACGACCTTGGTCCTGATCGGCATCTTGTGCTGGGCGAGGCGCAGGGCCTCCCTGGCGACGGCGTCCTCGACGCCGTCGATCTCGAACATGATGCGACCGGGCTTCACGACGGCCACCCACTCCTCGGGGTTGCCCTTGCCCTTGCCCATGCGGGTCTCAGCGGGCTTCTTGGAGACGGGCTTGTCCGGGAAGATGGTGATCCACACCTTGCCGCCGCGCTTCATGTAGCGGGTCATGGCGATACGGGCGGCCTCGATCTGGCGGTTGGTGATCCAGTGGGCCTCGAGGGCCTGCAGGCCGTAGCTGCCGAAGTGCAGCTCGGTGTTGCCCTTGGCATGACCCTTCATGGAGCCACGCTGAACCTTGCGGTGAAGGACGCGCTTGGGTGCCAGCATTAGCGGCCCCTCCTCTCGTTACGACGGCGGGGACGGCTGGAGCCCTCGAGCGCCGGGTTGGGCGCAGGCTGGCCCGGCAGCTTCTCGCCGAGGTAGATCCAGACCTTGACGCCGCAGGCACCCATGGTGGTGCGGGCGGTGGCGGTGCCGAAGCCGATCCTGGCGCGCAGGGTGTGCAGGGGCACGCGACCCTCGCGCGACCACTCGCGGCGGCCCATCTCGGCGCCGTTCAGGCGGCCGGAACACTGGATGCGGATGCCCTTGGCGCCGGCCTTGCGGGCGGACTGGATGGCCTTGCGGACGGCGCGGCGGAAGGCGATGCGGCCCTCGAGCTGCTCCGCGATGGACCGGGCGACCAGCTGGGCGTCGAGCTCGGGGCGCTTGACCTCGATGACGTCGACGTTGATGTTGCCCTTGTCGACGCCGGCGAGCTTCTGGAGGTCGGCACGCAGGGCGTCGATCTCGGCGCCCTTCTTGCCGATGACGATGCCGGGGCGGGCGGTGTAGATGACGACCTTCACCTTGTCGCCGGCACGCTCGATGTCGACGCGGGAGAGGGCGGCGGAGGCGAGACGCTTCTCGAGGAACCTGCGGATCTCGAGATCGTTGCCAAGGCTCTTGGCGTAGTCCTTCTTATCGGCGTACCAACGGGAACGCCACTCCTCGGTGATGCCGAGACGGAAGCCGGTAGGCTGAACCTTCTGACCCATACTTTCCCTACGCCTCCTTTCCAGGTGCAACGACGACGGTGATGTGGCTGGTGCGCTTGTTGATGCGCGACGCGGAGCCCTTGGCGCGCGGACGGATGCGCTTGAGCGTGGGACCCTCGTCGACGTAGGCGTACTTGACCACGAGGCCGGCGGAGCGCAGGCCGTTGTTGTTCTCGGCGTTGGCCACCGCCGAGCGGAGGACCTTGGCGACGGGCTCGGCTGCGGCGCGGCTCGAGAACTGGAGGGTCTCGAGCGCCCTCTCGACGGACTTGTTGCGGATGGTGTCGACCACCATGCGGACCTTGCGAGGAGCCATGCGTACGTACTTGGCGGTGGCGGAGACCTCGTTTGCGGCGTTGTTCTTAGCCATTTACTCCCTAACCCCCTATGCCTGCTTGTGGCCGCGGAAGGTGCGGGTGGGCGCGAACTCGCCCAGCTTGTGACCAACCATGGACTCGGTGATGTACACGGGGACGTGCTTGCGGCCGTCGTGGACGGCGATCGTGTGACCGACCATCTCGGGGAAGATGGTGGACGCACGCGACCAGGTCTTCACGACGTCCTTCTTGCCGGCCTCGTTCATCGCGGCGACACGCGCAAGGAGGCGAGTCTCCACAAACGGGCCCTTCTTGAGACTTCTGCTCATTCTTAGGATCTCCTCTTACTCGTGTCTTGGCTACTTGGACTTGCGACGACGGATGATGAGACGGTTCGACGCCTTCTTGGGATCGCGCGTCTTGTAGCCCTTGGTCGGCTTGCCCCAAGGGGTGACGGAGGGACGACCGGAGGTGTGGTTCTTACCCTCGCCGCCGCCATGCGGGTGGTCGACCGGGTTCATGACCGTGCCACGGACGGTGGGACGCACGCCGCGCCAGCGCTGACGACCGGCCTTGCCGATCACGATGTTGGCATGGTCCGCGTTGCCGACCTCCCCGATGGTGGCGCGGCAGGTGAGCAGGACGCGACGAAGCTCGGAGGAGGGCATGCGCAGGACGGCATAGCCACTGTCCTTGCCCATGAGCTGGATGGAGGTGCCGGCGGCACGTGCCATCGCGGCGCCCTTGCCCGGCTGGAACTCCACGGCATGGATCAGGGTGCCGACGGGGATCTCGGACAGCGGCATCGCGTTGCCCGGCTTGATGTCGACGTCCCTCTCGCCCGAGATGACCCTGTCGCCAACGTGCAGGCCCTCGGGGCAGAGGATGTAGGCCTTGGCGCCGTCGACGTAGTGGAGCAGCGCGATGCGAGCGGAACGGTTGGGGTCGTACTCGATCGTGGCGACCTTGGCCGGGACGCCGTCCTTGCGACGCTTGAAGTCGATCCTGCGGTACCTGCGCTTGTTGCCGCCACCCTGGTGACGGGTGGTGATGCGGCCGTTGTTGTTACGGCCGGCCTTCTTGGGCAGGGGCTCGAGGAGGGACTTCTCGGGCTTGTCGGTAGTGATCTCCGAGAAGTCGGAGACCGTCTGCCAACGCCTGCCGGCACTCGTGGGCTTGAGGTGCTTGACTGCCATTACTTCTTTCCCTTCTTTCCGTTGGCCGACCCGCCCAGGGATTGGTGGGTCGACACCGGACTACCACGGTACCGCGCGTATCCACCATGCGCGGCATGAGAGCCCGGCCCCACCAGGGGCACGGGCGAGATGCCTACTCCTCGGCAGCTGCCTGCTGGCCGGAGAAGACCTCGATCTGGTCGCCAGGGGCGAGGGTGACGACGGCCTTCTTCCAGCTGCGGGTCTTGCCGGTGACGTAGCGGACGCGCTTGTTCTTGGGCTTGACCCACATGGTGTTCACCTTGAGGACGTGAACGTTGAAGATCTTCTCGACGGCGGCGGCGATCTCCTCCTTGGGCGCAGAGCGCGCGACCTCGAAGGTGTACTTGCCGTCTGCCATGAGGTCGAAGGAACGCTCGGAGACGATCGGGCGGATGATGACTTCGTAGGCGGAGTTCATTATGCGAGCACCTCCTCGAGCTGCTTGGCAACCGCAGTGGACATGACGAGGGCGCCGTTGTCGACCAGGTTGCGGGTGTTGGCCTCGGAGGCGGCGATGATGCTGACCTTGGGGAGGTTCCTGAAGGCGAGGTAGGTGATGACGTCATCGTCGGCGACAACGATGGTCACGCGCTTGCCCTCGATGCCAAGGGCCTTGAGGGCCGCGACGGCGAGCTTGGTCTTGGGCTCCTTGAAGTAGAGCTCGTCGACCAGGATGAGCTCGGAGTCGGCAAGCTTGCCGGAAAGCGCGGAGCGCATGGCGAGCTTCTTCTCCTTGTTGTTGACGCGCTTGGCATGGCTACGCGGAGTGGGGCCAAAGACGACGCCACCGCCGACCCACTGCGGGGCACGGATGGTGCCCTGGCGGGCGCGGCCGGTGCCCTTCTGGCGGTAGGGCTTCGCGCCGCCGCCGGAGACGGAGGAGCGGTTCTTGGTGGAGTGGGTGCCCTGGCGCATCGATGCCTCGTAGGCGACGACGACCTGGTGCATCACCGGGATGTTCGGCGTGATGCCGAAGACGCTGTCGGAAAGCTCGACCTCGCCGGCCGCCTTCCCTTCAACGTTCTTAACTTCGATCTTGGACATGCTGTCCTCCTTGTAAGCCTTGGGACTCGTCTGGCGTGCGGGCCCTTAGGCCATGCGGATCGAAACGAGGGCGTTCTTGCCACCGGGAACGGCGCCCTTGACGAGCATGAGGTTCTGCTCGACGTCGACGCGGACGAGCTTGAGGTTCTTGACGGTGACGCGCTCGTCGCCCATGTGGCCGGCCATGTGCAGGCCCTTGCGGACGCGCGCGGGGTAGGCGCACTGGCCGATGGAGCCGGGCTTGCGCTGGTTGCGGGAGCCGTGCGTCATAGGGCCGCGGGAGAAGTTCCAGCGCTTGATGGTGCCCTGGAAGCCCTTGCCCTTGGAGGTGCCGGTGACGTCGACGGACTTGACCTCTGCGAAGTCCGCGACACTGACCTGGTCGCCGCAGCTGTGCTCCTCGCCGTCCTCGACGCGGACCTCGCGCAGGTAGCGCATGGGCTCGACGCCAGCCTTGGCGAAGTGGCCCGCCATGGGCTTGTTGACGTGCTTGGCAGTGATGTCCCCGAAGCCGATCTGGACGGCATCGTAGCCGTCGGTCGCCTTCGTCTTCACCTGCGAGACGATGCAGGGGCCCGCCTGGATGACGGTGACGGGAACGACGTTGTCGTCTTCGTCCCACACCTGCGTCATCCCGATCTTGCGGCCAAGAATCGTGCTGACCATACTCTTTCCTTACCCTCGGTGGTCATGGGACCTCGTGCGCACGCGCGCACCCGTGGCACATCCGGTGCCACTCCCCCAGCGGACCACATCCGACTGTCACCGCACCTCAACTGCGGACCCTGCGCGTTCCCGCGGGCAGGTGCTCCTACACAGGGCGGAGCAAGCGGTCGCGACACAGAAACCCCCATAAAAGTGCAGCCTGAACAGGATACACTTCCAACTCGGGCTTCACAATTACTTCTCAGAAAGATACACGGCCTTGAGCTGGGGCTACATTTCCCACTGCCTCGGGCGTATCTACTGGAGGCAGGGCGGGGCATGCGGGGATGCGGAACGGGGCGAAGAGCGCTGTGGGCCGCGCGAGGCAACACGGGCGCAAGCATGGCACGAAATGGCGCCGAGACCCCATAGAGGGGCACGGCTATCGGCATGAGAAGCACGAGAGGCACAAGTTGCACCAACGACACGAGCAGCACCAGCGTCACAGGCGACGCAGACGCAGGAGCGGGTGCGGTTCTGTCGCAAGTCACTTTCACGTGCGCTCCTCCCCGCATCGGGAGCCTCCCCGCATCAGACGCCGCCCCGTACCAATAGGCACGAGGCGGGAGGGCGACACCCCTCTTTCCCTACGGAAAAGGGCACGGCCTCGCGCGGAGGCCGTGCCCTTCATCACAACTCAGTCACCCTTCGGTGCCGCCCGGTTGCCCTGGGGGCGCAACGTGGCGGCCCCGGAGAGGCCGCGCGGGCCCATTGCCCGGGATGGGTTGCCGCTGACCAAAAGGCCGCTGCGGCCCAGAGGAGACCTAGAGCTTGATCTCGATGTCGACGCCCGCGGGCAGGTCAAGGCGCATGAGCGAGTCGACGGTCGAGGAGCTGGGGTCGAGGATGTCGATGAGGCGCTTGTGGGTGCGCATCTCGAACTGCTCGCGCGAGTCCTTGTCCTTGTGCGGAGAGCGGATGACCGTATAGAGGTTGCGCTCGGTGGGCAGGGGGACGGGGCCGGAAACGCGGGCGCCGGTCTTCTGGGCGGTGTCGACGATGAGCTTAGAGGACTGGTCGACGATCTCGTGATCGTAGCCCTTGAGGCGGATCCTGATCTTCTGGCTGGACAATTCAAATACCTCCATCAAACGACAGCGCACGGCTGTCACTGGCTACTGTACTTACGAGGCGCTCCCGCCGCTCTTGCTGACGATCTCGTCCTTGATGTTCTTGGGGACGGGGTCGTAGGAGTCGAACTGCATGGTGTAGGAGGCGCGGCCCTGGGTCTGGGAGCGAAGGTCGGTCGCATAGCCGAACATCTCCCCCAGAGGTACCTTGGCGCGGATCATCTTGGTGTTTGTGCGGTCCTCCATGCCCTCGATCTTGCCGCGGCGACCGGAGAGGTTGCCCATGACGTCGCCCATGTACTGCTCGGGCGTCTCGACGACGACGGACTCGATCGGCTCGAGAAGGACGGGATCTGACTGCTGCAGGGCCTTCTTGACCGCCATGGAACCAGCGATCTTGAAGGCGGCCTCGGAGGAGTCGACCTCGTGGTAGGAGCCGTCAACCAGGGTGACCTTGATGTCCTGGACGGGATAGCCTGCGATGACGCCGGTCTCCAGCGCCTCCTGGATGCCCTTGTCGACAGAGGGGATGTACTCCTTGGGGATGGAACCGCCGACGGTGGCGTCGACGAACTCGTAGCCAAAGCCAGCCTCCATCGGGGTGAGGTCGATGATGGCGTCGCCATACTGGCCGCGACCACCGGACTGGCGGACGAACTTGCCCTGGACGTGCTTGACCTCGTGGCCGGCGGTCTCGCGATAGGCGACCTGCGGCTTGCCCACGTTGCAGTCGACCTTGAACTCGCGGCGGAGACGGTCGACGATGATCTCGAGGTGCAGCTCGCCCATGCCGGCGATGATGGTCTGGCCGGTCTCGTGGTCGGTGTGGACCTGGAAGGTCGGGTCCTCCTCGGCCAGCTTGGCGAGGCCAACCGACATCTTGTCCTGCTCGGCCTTGGACTTGGGCTCGACGGCGACGTCGATGACGGGATCCGCGAAGTCTATGGACTCGAGGATGACGGGGTGCTTCTCGTCGCAGAGGGTGTCGCCGGTCTGGGTGTTCTTGAGGCCGACGCAGGCGACGATGTCACCGGCGGAGCACTCCTCGCGGTCGACGCGGTCGTTGGCGTTCATCTCGAGGATGCGACCCAGGCGCTCGCGGTTGTCCTTGACGGAGTTATAGACGTAGGAGCCGGACTCGGCCTGGCCGGAGTACACGCGGATGTAGGTGAGCTTGCCGACGAAGGGGTCGGTCATGATCTTGAAGGCGAGGGCAGAGAAGGGCTCCTTGGGGTCGGCATGGCGGACCTCGTCCTCACCCTTCGGGCTCTTGCCGTCGATCTCGGTGACGTCGAGCGGGCTGGGCAGGTAGTCGACAACGGCGTCGAGCAGCTCCTGGATGCCCTTGTTCTTGTAGGCGGAACCCACGAAGACGGGGTTGAGCTCGCCGGCGAGGACGCCCTTGCGGATGGCGGCCTTGAGATGGTCGACGGGGATCTCCTCCTCCATGAGGATGAGCTCCGTGAGGTCGTCGTCGAAGTTGGAGACGGCATCGAGCAGCTCGTCGCGCTTCTCGGCGGCAAGGTCGGCGAACTCCGCAGGGATGGCGTCCATGACCTCGGGGTAGATCATGCCCTTGGCGTCCTCCTTGAAGTCCCACGCCTCCATGGTGACCAGGTCGATGAGGCCCCAGAAGTTGGACTCGGCTCCCATGGGGATCTGGGCGGCAACCGCATTGGCGCCCAGACGGTCCTTCATGGTCTCGATGGCGTGGAAGAAGTCGGCGCCCACGCGGTCGTACTTGTTGATGAAGGCGATGCGGGGGACGCCGTAGTTGGCGGCCTGACGCCAGACGGTCTCGGACTGCGGCTGGACACCGGCGACGGCGTCGAAGACGGCGACGGCGCCGTCGAGGACGCGCAGGCAGCGCTCGACCTCGGCCGTGAAGTCGACGTGACCCGGGGTGTCGATGATCTGGATAACATGGTCCTTCCAGAAGCAGGTGGTGGCCGCAGAGGTGATGGTGACGCCGCGCTCCTGCTCCTGGACCATCCAGTCCATGGTGGCGGCGCCGTCGTGGACCTCGCCGATCTTGTGGGTCTTGCCCGTGTAGTAGAGAATGCGCTCGGTGGTCGTCGTCTTGCCGGCGTCGATATGGGCCATAATGCCGATGTTACGGAGGTCCTCGAGCTTGTACTTAACCTTTGCCATTGATTAGCTCCTCAAACGCGCGACTAGAAACGGTAATGGGAGAACGCGCGGTTGGCCTCGGCCATCTTGAAGAGGTCCTCGCGACGCTTCACGGAAGCGCCAACGCCGTTGGCGGCATCCATGATCTCGTTGGCGAGACGCTCGGCCATGGTGCGCTCCTTGCGGGCGCGGGAGAAGTTCACGATCCAGCGGATGGCAAGGGTCGTGGCGCGGCGGGAGTTGACCTCCATGGGCACCTGGTAGGTGGCGCCACCGACGCGCTTGGGCTTGACCTCGAGGGTCGGGCGGACGTTGTCCATGGCCTTCTTGAAGACGGCCAGGGAATCGCCCTCGGTCTTCTCCTTGACGAGGTCGAAGGCCCCGTAGACGATGCGCTCGGCGGTGGCCTTCTTTCCGTCGAGAAGGACCTTGTTGATGAGCTGGGTCACGAGACGGTTGTTGTAAACGGCGTCCGGCATGACCTCACGGCGGACTGCTGCTGCACGACGCGGCATGTTGCATCTCCTAAGAACTGGTTAGCTTACTCGAACGGGACGCCGGGGCCTACTCCTTGGGGCGCTTGGCGCCATAGCGGGAGCGGCCCTGCTTGCGGTCCTGAACGGCTGCGCAGTCGTAGGCGCCGCGGACGATCTTGTAACGGACACCAGGCAGGTCGCGAACGCGGCCGCCGCGGATGAGGACGATGGAGTGCTCCTGGAGGTTGTGGCCCTCGCCCGGGATGTATGCGGTGACCTCGATGCCGTTGACGAGACGGACACGGGCGACCTTGCGCAGGGCCGAGTTCGGCTTCTTGGGGGTGGTCGTGAAGACGCGGGTGCACACGCCACGCTTCTGCGGGTTGTGCTGGAGAGCGGCGTTCTTCGACTTGGCCTTGTGGGAAACGCGGCCCTGGCGGACGAGCTGGTTGATAGTAGGCAAAGCTGATCTCCTTACTGGGAACTTCCGGTATGCGGTGCGCGAGCACCTATGTATCAGGGAGCCCGCAGCACCGGACCCCCGGATTGTCCACACGCATGAAACGCGGCGCAAAGACGCAAGGTGGTACTTTACGCACCCGTTTCGCTGTTGTCAAAACGCCACGGCGCCGGGCGTATCCCTACTTCACGGCAGACACATATACACGCGCTCCATACGCGTACCCCTCCAGTGCGCTACGACGAGTGCGCTACGACGATCGACCGCCAATGTCCCGCGCGTCCATGCGTCGGCAAAGCAGGCCCGCGAAAACCAAAGCCGCGCCCAGGGAACGCGCCCACGGCCGAGGTGAGACCGACCCCACGATGTACATGCACCCGACGCCGCAAACGCTATGCCAGCGATAGACATCAAGAGGCCAACCGGTCCCATCCCCTGCCTCGTGGCACATAGTGCCACGAGGAAAGAGGCCATGGCTGCGCCTACCCCAAAACACGAGAGGATGGCCCCATCTGTTCGCTGCTCCATCCCTGTTCGGAGGTGGGCATCGCGTAACCCACCCCCGTCAAGCCCGATGTCGCAAATTCGGCGATGGCCATCAGGACCAGGATCGACTTCAAGGATGGCTTGTCAGCACTTTTCTCAAGCCGCCGCCCCACCGCTGACCCGTGCCACCGCCCGGCGAATCCGTGCATGCGATTTCAAAACGTGTGCACGCGAACGATAAAAGCGCAGGTCGCAATCGGTCCCGTGCACGCGATTTCAAAACGTGTGCACGGGCGGCATATGTGCAGGCGGCATATGTGTGGGCGACGTCAGCCATCGCACCGCGCTCCCCGGCGCTAGGGGCGCTAAGATACCCGCAGTGACGCATGCCACGTCGCAACCATCATGGCCATCGAAGGCCGTGCTGCGCCTTTCGGCCATCTGAGCCGTGTCGTTGTGCTCAGAATGCCAGTCCGTCTTGGCATAATCGACCCAAAGGATGACTTGGCAAGTGAGCGCTTGGGGGACATACATGGAGCAGGAAATCCTGAAGATCTCAGACGTCGCAACGCTCAAGGCCTTGTCTAGCCCCGTTCGCATGAGGATTCTTGGGCTCCTGAGAAACGGGGACAAAAGAACCGTGGGGCAGATATCGGCACAGACCGGCATTGCCCCAGGCAGCGCCAGCTACCATCTTCAAAAGCTCGAAGAGGTCGGATTAGTGAGGCGGGTGGACTATGACGAGGGCGACCACAGGCAGAGCTGGTGGGAGACATCGCGGGCCGTGATAGAGCCCAATCCGGACACGGATGCAGCCTCTGGCCTAGAGGCCGAGGTTGCCATCAGAAGGGCGTCGGCGCAATCATACGCTGACGCATACGGGCGTTACCTCAACAGCTATGAGACGATTCCCCGTGAATGGCGTGACAGCGAGATCGGATTTGACTCAGTTCTCAGTCTTACCCCATCAGAACTCAAGAGTCTGCAGACAGAGCTCGGCGACGTTCTTGACACATGGCGGCAGAAGTCCCGCAATCGTTCCGAAGAAGCTGAAAGTAGGAGTGAGAAAGATGGGGATGAGCGAGTGCTCGTGATAGTTAGCGGCTTCGTCTGGAACCCATAGGCACGGATGCCGGTGCCATCCGCACCGGATCGTGTCGGCAATAGCATGAAACTGATGTGCGAGCGGTCCTAGTACACATATCTGCCAATTTTGTTACATCCAGCTTTTCGTATGACCTCTACGCATAGATAGGTGGCCTCGAGGTGGCCTCATCACCACGAAACAGCGCCCCTTCCTCACAACAAAGCGCCCCTTCGCGCTGGGTTGCGAAGGGGCGCCGGCAAAACCAAATCGATCAAACGCCGCCTACTCCTCGGCATCTCCCTCATCGGGACCCTTCTCGACCTGGGAAAGCAGGTCGTGGAGGGAACCCAGGTCCTCGTTGATGACGGAGGAGTCCCCGTCACCCTCGGAGGAGCCGCCAATGAGCTCGTCGTCGAAGTTGTGCTTCGCGGGGGCGGCGGTGCCGAGCATGATGTCGGAGTCGGCGTCGGGCGAGAACACCATGTTGAGGAGCTGGGACAGGTCCTCGCTGTCGGCCTCGTCATCGTCGGGTTCAAGGATGTAGAGGAGGTTGCGGGCCTCGAGACCGTCGCGAAGCTCCTCTATCGCCTTGGCACCGATGCCATCGATGCGCAGCAGGTCGTCCTCGGTCTTGCCGATGAGGTCGCCAACCGTCTCGATGCCGACCTCGCTGAACTTGTTGGTCCAACGCTGCGACACGCCCAAGTCGTCGAATAGGTAGAGCTTGGCGTCCTCAGAAGAGAGCGTGCGACCGTTCTTGGAGTAGACGCCACCGTAACCGTAGTCGTCGCCAATCCAGTCGAGTTGCTTGGGAAGCTGCTCCTCGACGCCCTTGAGGGACTCGGGCGCCCACTCGGGCAGGCTCTTTGCCAAGGGCGACGTGGGACCGTCGATCTTCTGGCCATGATAGGTCAGCTTGACGTCGGAGTACGCCTTGAGGCCGGTGCCCGCCGGGATCTTCTTGCCGACGATGACATTGGACTTGAGGTCGATCAGATGGTCGACCTCGCCCTTGATGGCGGACTCGGTCAGGACGCCCGCAGTACGGATGAACGACGCGCTGGAGAGCCAAGAGTCGATAGAGCTGGCGACCTTGAGGGTGCCCAGGATGACCGGCTCGGCCTCGGGGGCCTGGCCACCCGCCATGGTGATGTTGCGGACGGTGTCGGCGAAGGCGTAGCGGTCCACGTACTGACCCAGCAGATAGGTGGAGTCACCGGGGTTGGTGACCTGGACGCGGCGCAGCATCTGGCGGGCGATGACCTCGATGTGCTTGTCGTTGAGGTCGACGCCTTGGGACGTGTAGACGTCCTTGACCGACTTGACGAACGTGTGCATCGTGGACTCGATGTCCGTGAGGCCGCGCAGCTTGCGGAAGTTGACGAAGCCGCGGGTGATCTGGTCACCGGCGCGCACCTCGGCGCCGTCCTCGAAGCCGGGCATGAAGCGGACGGAAGCGGGGACCCTCCATTCGACGAGGATGCGACTACGGTCATCCGCGTCAAGGATGCGCAGGAGGTACTCGGTCTGTTCGGGCGTGATGGAGAGGATACCGGAGTACGGGGCAAGGTCCGCCTCGCGACCCAGGATCTTCTCGTTGACGTTGCCGACGACGTCGAACATGCGGGCGACCGTGGGGAGGCCCTGCGTGATGTCGTCGGCGCCCGCGACGCCGCCTGAGTGGATCGTGCGCATCGTGAGCTGGGTGCCCGGCTCGCCGATGGACTGGGCGGCGATGATGCCGACGGCCTCGCCGATCTCGACCTCCGCCTGGTTGGCAAGGTCGCGGCCGTAGCACTTCTGGCAGACGCCGTACTTGGACTTGCAGGTGAGCAGCGCGCGCAGCTCGATCTTCTTGAAGCCCGCGTCGACGAGCCTGGTCAGGTCCTCCTTGGAGGAGATGTAGTCGTTCTTGGAGAACAGGACCTCGCCGGTCTCGGGGTCGACGACGTCGTCCAGGATGCAGCGACCGATCAGGTCGGTGTCCACGTCCGTCTCGCCCGGCTTGACGAGATCGTAGGTGACGCCCTCGTCGGTGCCGCAGTCCTCCTCGCGTACGATGACGTCCTGCGCCACGTCGACAAGGCGACGGGTGAGGTATCCGGAGTCGGAGGTGTGCGAGGCCGTGTCGACGAGGCCCTTGCGGGCGCCATAGGTGGAGATGAAGTACTCCAGCGGCTCGAGGCCCTCGCGGAAGTTGGACTTGATCGGCAGGTCGATGGTGTCACCGGACATGTCGGCCATGAGGCCGCGCATGCCGGCGAGCTGGCGGAGCTGCGTCTTGGAGCCACGGGCACCGGAGTCGGCCATCATGTAGATGGGATTGTCCTCGTCAAAGCCGTCAAGCATCTTGGAGCCCAGGGTGTCGGTGCACTCGGTCCAGGCGTTGATGACCTCGGCGTGGCGCTCCCTCTCGGACAGGAAGCCGTCCTCGTAGTACTCGTTGATCTGGTCGACCTTGGCCTGCGCGTCCTCGAGGAGCGCGGGCTTGTCGTCGGGGATGGCGGCGTCCCAGACCGAGATGGTCAGGCCGGCACGGGTGGCGTAGTGGAAGCCGCTGTGCTTGATGGCATCGAGGATCGGCTCGACCTCGGCGGTGCTGTAGCGGTCGCAGCAGTCGTTGACCAGGGCGCTGACGTCCCCCTTGACCATCTTGTAGTTCATGTAGGGATAGTCGGCCGGCAGGCACTGCCGGTTGAAGATCACGCGGCCGACGGTCGTCTCGAAGCGGACCGCGTGGTCGGTGACGTCGTAGTCCTTAGCCTCGCCGCGCGCGGAGTAGGTGCGGAAGATCTTCCTGCCGCCCTCCTCGCAGTTGGCGTCGGCGGACGAGACGCGCACGAGCACCCTGGCCTGGATGTCGACCTGGTTGCGCGCGTCATACGCCATCAGTGCGTCCTCGAAGTCCGAGAAGACGCGTCCCTCGCCCTCGACGCCGTCCTTCTCGGTGGTGAGGAAGTAGACGCCGAAGATCATGTCCTGGGACGGGACCGTGAGGACCTTGCCGGACGCCGGCGAGCGGAGGTTGTTGCTCGAGAGCATCAGGACGCGGGCCTCGGTCTGCGCCTGGGTGGACAGGGGCACGTGGACGGACATCTGGTCGCCGTCGAAGTCCGCGTTGAAGGGGGCGCAGACCAGCGGGTGCAGGTGGATGGCCTTGCCCTCGACCAGGACCGGCTCGAAGGCCTGGATGGACAGGCGGTGCAGCGTCGGGGCGCGGTTGAGAAGGACCAGGCGGCCCTTGATGACCTCGTCCAGGACGTCCCAGACGGCAGGGGCGCTGCGGTCGATGGCGCGCTTGGCGCCCTTGATGTTCTCGACCTTGCCCAGCTCGACAAGCCTGCGCATGACGAAGGGCTTGAAGAGCTCGAGCGCCATGGTGGAGGGCAGGCCGCACTGGTGCAGCTTGAGGTGCGGGTCGACGACGATGACCGAGCGGCCGGAGTAGTCGACGCGCTTGCCGAGGAGGTTCTGGCGGAAGCGGCCCTGCTTGCCCTTGAGGGACTCGGCGAGCGACTTCAGGGGACGTCCGCCGCGGCCCGTGACGGGACGGCCGCGACGGCCGTTGTCGAAGAGGGCGTCGACGGACTCCTGGAGCATGCGCTTCTCGTTGTTGACGATGATCGCCGGGGCGTCGAGGTCGAGCAGGCGCTTGAGGCGGTTGTTGCGGTTGATGACGCGACGATAGAGGTCGTTCAGGTCGGACGCGGCGAAGCGGCCGCCGTCCAGCTGGACCATGGGGCGCAGGTCGGGCGGGATGACGGGGACGACGTCGAGGATCATGTTGGCCGGGTCGTTGCCGCCCTTGAGGAAGGAGTCGACGATCTCGAGGCGCTTGACGGCGCGCTCCTTCTTCTGCTTCTGGGACTCGTCGGAGGCGACGATGGCGCGCAGCTCTTCGGCCTCCTTGCCCAGGTCGATGCCATGCAGCAGGTCACGCACGGCCTCCGCTCCCATGCCGCCCTTGAAGTAGATGGAGTAGTAGCGCTTCATCTCGGTGAAGAGAGCCTCGTCGGAGATGAGCTCGCGCTTCTCGAGCTGCATGAACCTGTCGAACGCGTCACGACGGAGCTGCTTCTCCTCCTCGTACTCCTCCTGGAGGTCGGCCACGCCGGCACGGATCTCGTCGGCGGAGAGGGGCTCGATGTCACCGAACTCGTCGCCGTCGGACTCGCCCTGGGCCCTGAGGCGCTCGATCTCGTCATCGCGCTCGGCGTCGAGCTCCTCGAGGTCGGCGGCCAGCTCCTCCTTGAGGTCGTCGGCATCGGCCTCGCGAGCCTCGCCGTCCACGTCGGTGATGACGTAGGAGGCGAAGTAGAGGACCTTCTCGAGGTCCTTGCTCTTCATGTCGAGCAGACGGGCCAGGGGGAAGGTGGCCGGGCTCTTGAAGTACCAGATATGGGAGACGGGCGCGGCAAGCTCGATGTGGCCCATGCGGTCGCGGCGGACCTTGGCGCTCGTCACCTCGACGCCGCAGCGCTCGCAGACGATGCCCTTGAAGCGGATGCCCTTGTACTTGCCGCAGGCGCACTCCCAGTCCTTGACGGGACCGAAGATCTTCTCGCAGAAGAGGCCGTCCTTCTCGGGCTTGAGGGTGCGGTAGTTGATGGTCTCGGGCTTCTTGACCTCACCGTGGGACCAGCTGCGAATCTCGTCGGCGGAGGCGAGCGAGATCTTTATAGCGTCGAAATCGGTGGTATCGAAATCTGCCACGTTCGCTACTCCTTATCGTTGGTGGTGTCACCGGCCAGGACTGCCTCGTCCTCGCCGAGATCGGCGACGAAGCCACCGATCAGGTCATCAGCACTCTCTGCCCCGGCGAACACTTCCACGGCGCTCGCGTCTGCGGCCTCGTCGGAGTCCCTCTCGACAGGCTCCTCCGGCTTGTATGCGATCGGCGCGATGTCGAGGGCCAGGGAGCGGATCTCCTTGACGAGGACCTTGAAGGACTCGGGGATGCCCGGCTCGGGCACGTTCTCGCCCTTCACGATGGCCTCGTAGGTCTTCACGCGACCGTTGGTGTCGTCGGACTTGACGGTCATGATCTCGTGAAGCACGTTGGACGCACCATACGCGTAGAGGGCCCAGACCTCCATCTCGCCGAAGCGCTGGCCGCCGAACTGCGCCTTGCCGCCCAGCGGCTGCTGGGTGACGAGGGAGTACGGGCCGGTCGAGCGGGCGTGGATCTTGTCGTCGACCATGTGGCCGAGCTTCAGGATGTAGGAGGTGCCCACGGTGATGGGGCTCTTGAACGCCTCGCCCGTGCGACCGTCGTAGAGCGTGGTCTTGCCCTTGTCGTTGAGCTGCGGCACGAACTCCTGGCGCATGTGCCTGCCATAGGTGCGCAGGGCCTTGTTCATGAGGTTGACGTTGGTGCGGCGCAGGGCCTCGGCGACCTCGGTGTCGGTGGCGCCGTCCAGGACCGGGGTCGAGACGTACATCGGGCCGTCGACGATCTCGTCGGACTCGGCGGAGTCGATGTCGTAGCCGTGGCTTGCGGCCCAGCCCAGGTGGCACTCGAGCAACTGGCCCACGTTCATACGGGATGGGACGCCCAGGGGGTCGAGAAGGACGTCGACGGGAGTGCCGTCAACCATGTAGGGCATGTCCTCGACGGGCAGGACGTTGCAGACGACGCCCTTGTTGCCGTGACGACCGGCGATCTTGTCGCCTTGCTGGATCTTGCGACGCTGGGCCACGAAGACGCGGACGAGCTCGTTGACTCCGGGCGGGAGGTCATCCCCTGCCTCGCGGCTAAAGCGCACCACGTCAACGACGCGTCCATAGGCGCCGTGCGGCATCTTGAGCGAGGTGTCGCGGACGTCGTGGGCCTTGGCGCCGAAGATGGCGCGCAGCAGGCGCTCCTCGGCGGTCAGCGCCGTCTCGCCCTTGGGCGTGACCTTGCCGACCAGGATGTCACCGGGGCCGACCTCGGCGCCGATGCGGATGATGCCGTCGTCGTCGAGGTCGGCGAGCATCTCCTCGGACTGGTTGGGGACCTCGCGGGTGATCTCCTCGGGGCCGAGCTTGGTGTCGCGGGCATCGATCTCGTGACGGGAGATGTTGACGGAGGTCAGCAGGTCGTCGCGGACGACGCGCTCCGAGACGATGATGCCGTCCTCATAGTTGTAGCCCTCCCAGGGCATGTACGCGACATTGAGGTTGGCACCCAGGGCGAGCTCGCCGCCGTCGACGGAGGTGCCGTCGGTCAGGGGGTCGCCGGCCTCGACCTTCTGCCCCACGTGCACGACGGGGCGGTGGTTGATGCAGGTGCTCTGGTTGGAGCGCTCGTACTTGGGGAGGTCATAGCGCTCGGGGCCCCTCTCGCCATCCACGACGATGTGCGCGGCATCGACCTCGACGACGGTGCCGGCGTGCGCGGCGCAGATGAGCTCGCCGGAGTCCTGGGCGGCTGCGTACTCGAGGCCGGTGCCGACGTAGGGGGCGTGGGCCTTGATCAGGGGCACGGCCTGGCGCTGCATGTTGGCGCCCATGAGGGTGCGCTTCGCGTCGTCGTGCTCGAGGAACGGGATGAGGTTGGCCGCGACGGAGAGCAGCTGGCGGGGCGAGACGTCCATGTAGTCGACGGTCTCGACCGCAACCTCGGCGGGGGCGCCGAAGGACCCGTCGTAGTTGCGCGTGCGCGCGACGATGGCGTCGGGATTGTAGATGCTGCCGTGGGAGTCGACGGCCACGAACCTGCCCGTCTTGGGATCGACGGGGACGTTCGCGGGGGCGATGACGTGGTTCTCCTCCTCGTCTGCCGTCATCCAGTCGACGTCGCTGGTGACGACGCCGTCCACGACGCGACGATACGGCGACTCGATGAAGCCGTACTCGTTGACGTGCGCGTAGAGGGCGAGCGAGCCGATCAGGCCGATGTTGGGCCCCTCGGGGGTCTCGATCGGGCACATGCGACCGTAGTGCGAGTTGTGGACGTCGCGCACCGCGGTCGGGACGTTGGTGCGACGGCTGGAGCCGCTCTTGTGACCCGCAAGGCCACCCGGGCCGAGGGCAGAGAGGCGGCGCTTGTGCGTGAGGCCCGCCAGCGGGTTGGACTGGTCCATGAACTGCGACAGCTGGGAGGAGCCGTAGAACTCCTTGATGGCGGCCACGATCGGTCGGATGTTGATCAGGGACTGCGGCGTGATGTCGTCCACGTCCTGGGAGGCCATGCGCTCGCGGATGACGCGCTCCATGCGGCTCATGCCGATGCGGAACTGGTTCTGCACCAGCTCGCCGACCGTGCGCACGCGACGGTTGCCAAAGTGGTCGATGTCATCGAGCTTCTTGGCCTGGTCGCCTCCATGCAGGGCGAGGAGGTAGCGCAGGGCGGAGACGATGTCCTCGTCGGTCAGGACCTTCTGCGTCGCCTCGAGCTCAAGGCCGAGCTTCTTGTTGATCTTGTAGCGGCCGACACGCGCAAGGTCGTAGCGCTGGCTGTTGAAGTAGAGGCCGTCGAGCAGCGAGCGCGCGGAGTCCACGGTGGGGGGCTCGCCGGGGCGCTGGCGACGGTAGATCTCGATGAGGGCGTCCTCGCGGGTGGTGGCGATGTCGCGCTCGAGCGTGGCGCGGACGACGTCGGAGTCGCCGAGGAGGCTCATGATCTCGTCGTCGCTCTCGGCGATGCCCAGGGCGCGCAGCAGCAGGGTCGCGCTCTGACGACGCTTGCGGTCGATGGAGACGACCAGGTGACCGTGCTTGTCGACCTCGAACTCGAGCCAGGCGCCGCGCGCGGGGATGAACTGCGCGTGGTGGGTCTGGACGCCGTTGTCCATCTCCTCGGAGAAGTAGACGCCCGGGGAGCGGACGAGCTGCGAGACGACGACGCGCTCGGTGCCGTTGATGATGAAG
>ERZ773006.27-NODE-27-length-96181-cov-5.62951_pt1 | contig 96181 bp, 91 predicted proteins | sample MGYA00580843_ERZ773006 | MGnify/ENA primary metagenome ERZ773006 (study PRJEB29015, sample SAMEA2738011) | human oral metagenome | biome: human oral; feature: human-associated habitat; material: dental | place: China | collected 2052 ...
AGTTTGCTCAGCCTTTGTTCGAGTTCTCTGGTGCATGTGCTGGTTGTGGTGAGACACCATACGTTAAGCTCGTTTCACAGCTCTTCGGTGACCGTGAGATGATTGCTAACGCTACTGGTTGCTCTTCTATCTACTCTGCTTCAGTACCTTCTACTCCTTACACAACTAATGAGGAAGGTCACGGTCCTGCATTCAACAACTCATTGTTCGAGGACTTCTGTGAGTTCGGTATGGGTATGGCAATGGGTAACAAGAAGATGCGTGAGCGCATCGTAGTGCTCCTTAATGGTGCTATGGCAGACGATCATGTATCTGCAGAGTTCAAGGAAGCAGCTCAAGAGTGGCTTGACAACATGAACGACGCTGATGCTTCTAAGGTTGCAGCAGCTAAGTTGAAGCCATTAATCGAGGCTGGTGCTGCAAAGGGTTGCCCTGTATGTGCAGAGTTGAAGACCCTCGACCACTATCTCGTTAAGCGCAGCCAGTGGATCATCGGTGGTGACGGTGCTTCTTACGATATTGGTTACGGTGGTCTCGACCACGTTATCGCTTCTGGTGAAGACGTTAATATCTTAGTACTCGATACTGAGGTTTACTCAAACACTGGTGGTCAGAGTTCTAAGTCTACTCCACTCGGTGCTATCGCTCAGTTCGCAGCTAAGGGTAAGCGTATCCGCAAGAAGGATCTCGGCTTGATGGCAACTACATACGGGTATGTTTACGTAGCTCAGATTGCTATGGGTGCTGACAATGCACAGACATTGAAGGCTATCCGCGAGGCTGAGGCTTATCCAGGTCCATCTCTCATCATCGCTTACTCTCCATGTATCAACCATGGTTTGAAGATTAAGGGCGGTATGGGTCGCAGCCAAGCTCAAGAGGCTAACGCTGTTGCTTGTGGTTACTGGCACCTCTGGCGTTACAACCCACAATTGGCAGAAGAAGGCAAGAACCCATTCTCTCTCGACTCTAAGGCTCCAGATTGGGACAAGTTCCAAGAGTTCCTTCATAGTGAGGTTCGCTTCCTCTCTGTCCTCAAAGCCTATCCAAACGAGGGTCAAGAGCTCTTCAAGGCGTGTGAAGATATGGCTAAGCTCCGTTACAAGAGCTATGTTCGCAAGACCAAGGAAGACTGGAGCGAGGAGGCATAAAACCTTCTTTGAAAAATGAAGATATAGAGTTAATTACACTATATAACACTTTAAAAGAGGAGTTTCTCTATGATAGAGAAAACTCCTCTTTTTCATTCAACATAACTTGTTGCTTATCACGGTCTTTCAAACGATTCATAAAGGACTTTCTACAAAGTTCGCGAACAAACAAAAAAGAGTTCGCGAACAATTTCGATTTTGTTCGCGAACAATTTGGAGATTGTTTGCGAACTCTTTTTTGCGTTTCTTATTGCACCTTTCTTACTATTCGTTTTCAATAATCTTTCGAGCCTCCATTCTTCAACTAAATACGCATTGCGTGTCCGTGACAATATATACTTTTGTGCCCCACGAAATGTACTATTGTGCCTCACAATATATACTTCCGTCAAAGCGTATTAACTCGAACTCGGGATAAGAGAAGTCTGTAAAAAGTTGGTAACCTCGTTGTATTTTTGTATCTTTACAGCTGGAAATCAAATATTTGGCTTATATAATGTTGTACAAACTAAAACGGAAGAACTATATAATACTAAGGTAATAGTTTTATCCCTTTCGCAAATGGTTCTATGGGTAGCCATTGACACTGTTCTAACCGTACTAAGTTTGTTTTCCACATTCTTCTTTATGGATAGATTTCAACGTCGAGGAAAAGGTAATAAATAACAAATCAATAGGAAATAAATGATAGAAGATTATTATAAGATAAACAAAGAAGCGTGGAATGCAAGAACAAAAATTCATTTGCATTCTTCATTTTACAACTTGGACAAGTTTAAAAGAGAGGTAAAGTCCATTCCTGACTTGGATTTATCTTTACTGGGCGATATTCGGGGTAAGTCCATTCTGCATCTACAATGCCATTTCGGCATGGATACACTTTCCTTATCGAAGTTAGGAGCCAATGTTGTGGGAATAGATTTCTCGGAAGAGGCTATACAAACGGCAAAGTCGTTGAACGAGGAATTAGGTCTGAATGCGCAATTCCACTGCTGCAACATCTACGATGCTCCTGCCGTGCTGCAAGGGCAACAGTTTGATGTTGTATATACATCTTACGGTGTTATTAATTGGTTGCCCGACTTAACCCAATGGGGGCAGGTGATTTCACAAATGCTGAAAGACTATGGAAGGTTCATTATCGTGGAATTTCACCCCGTATTATGGATGTTCAATGAAGATTTTTCTCAAGTCCGATATGCTTATTCGCGCAAAGAACCTTACGTTGTGGAAGAAGAGACCTACACAGATTCGGAAAATGACAATCGGCAAAAGACCGTTACGTGGAATCACGGGCTGGCTGTAGTACTGAATGGTTTGCTCAGTAATGGTTTGCAGATAAAGTCCTTCGGAGAGTATGATTACTCGCCTTTCAACTTATTCGGTAATATGATTGCTGAAAAGAACGGAACGTTCAAAATTGCAGAAAAGAGTGGCGAGATACCAATACTGTTTTCTGTTGTTGCCATAAAACCTCCAAGATGAAGGAACATTTAACAAGAAAGAAAAGGCATGACTATTGAGAAAAAGTCGTGAGGTATAAAGAACTTGCTCCATTAAATACAGAGCAAGTTCTTTCTGTTTAGTCTGTTTCAAGTGCCGTTGTTTATCGGATAAATTGATTGATTCTTTCTTAAACTACTTTGTTGTATGGCGTTAGATAAACTCGGAATTACCTATATTTCTTCATAATGTATTTCAGCCTTGGAGTCTCAATTACTTCATTGATTTCAAACCCGAGCTTCTCATAAATTCTCTTTGCCTTTTGGTTGAAATCAAAGACTGTAAGGGAAATACTTTTAATATTATCATCCTCAAAAAGGAAATCTATAAATCTTTTTAGTGCCGCTGTGCCCAAACCCAATCCTGTTTTCCGGGGGGCTATTATAAATCTACCTATGTGTATGTTCTCCTCATCAACTCGTACTTCTTGTATCATTCCGATAAATTCCCCTTTGTTGAATATCGAAAATACATTCTCCAACTCCTGTATTTTGCCATAGTTCAACGGGTAAGAGATTTTGGAACCCATCCATTGCTCCTGGAACTCTTTTCCTTGTTTATTGGACCATTCACATAAAAGCAAGGCATTGTCTTTATTTATTCCCTTTTCGATGCTAATATCCTTCATCTCGTTAAAAGTTTCGGTTATATTGCAAAGATATACAAATTGCTTGAAACACAAGTATCGCTTTGCTTTTAATACTATCACTACAATGTAGGTATATCTGTTCCACATAGGTATAGGCGTTGTATCCCTGACAGAGTTATTAGCTTCTTAGACTTGCCTGCAAGAATCAAATAAAAAAAATATGGTATCAAAAGCTACTTAAAGTATGCCTTTGACACCATATTATATTATGATAAAATGCTATTATCTTATTCTATCAGCTGCTCTTACCAAAGCCTCATCGGCAAGAATAGCATGACGAGCCAACCATAAAAGAATAAATGTAATCAGTGGCAGACATGCAGCAAATTCTATATGGAAAGTAAAACCTGTCATTAACACCTGGCTGAATACGCCATATACAACATACCACCCAATAATCATCAACATAGAAAACAAGCAGAAACGAGCTTGACGCTTACGATTGTGATAGTCGAAAATTGCAAACAAATCTATTGGACAAGTAACTAAAAGTATAGCGAACAATGCCCAAACATTAAAGTTCCTTCCTCCGTTTGCATCAGTAAGCCAAAGATTCATCAACTGATTATCAGCCCCCATCCCTTGTGGCTCAAAACTACCAATCGGTAGGCAAAGACAGGCAAGCGTTACCATCAATGCCAGAAACAAGAAGATTGTTTGTTTCCTTTGTATCATGATTACAATTCTTCCTCTTCTTGTGCCTCCTTAGAAGGATCACGCCAATAAACATTACCATCTAAGAACTCTTGCGTAGCCAACAATGTTGGTTTAGGCAACTTCTCATAATAGCGGCTAATTTCTATCTGCTCACGATTCTCAAAAACCTCTTCGAGAGAGTCGTTATAAGAAGCAAACTCTGCAAGTTTCTTACTCAAGTCTTGCTTTATCTCAGCAGAAATCTGGTTTGCTCTTTTAGAAATAATTGCAACACTCTCATAAATATTACCTGTACCCTTCCAAAGTTCTTGAACATCACGGGTTACCGTATTTGACGGTGCTTTTGACTTCTTGTAATCCATTCTAATTATTATATTTTTAAGTCTTTAATTTCTAGTCTTTTGTTATCTGCTTACATTTCTTTATGAAATCCTCGGCAGTTTTGCGCTCTTTCGAATTAGGATATTCATTGATGAAACCATAACATTCATCTTCCGCATCTTGGTAACGCTGTAACTTCTTTGACTCAACACTCATCTGTGCCAACTCATATTTACTCTTCATGATTAGGATAGAAAAATCTTCACGAAGATTACTATAAGGATAATCATTCAAAGCGTTTTGAGCTGTAATGATACATGCCTCATAATTATTGCCACCACTGGTACAATTACCAAAATATGAACCGAGGTTATAATAAAGCTTTGCATTCAGATACTCCTTACGAATAAGTTTATCCTGCAAATCGAAGAGGCGTTGTTGAGCTGTGCTCTTCATCTTCCCTTCTGGGAAAATATCTAAATAATCTTGGAAAGCGGCAATTGCAGCAATTGTGGGAGTCTGATCAAGACGTGATTCTGGTGTTCCCTCAAAAAGACTCTGACCAATATAAAAGGATGCCATTTCAGCATACCTTCCACGTGGATAAGTTTGGTAATACTTCTTGAAAGTCTCTGAAGCTGCTTCATAGTCCTTCAATCCATATTCACCCATTGCCAACATATAAAGGCATTCCTCAGCATTATCAGTACCCTTTTCTATTGTTACAAGATCCTGTAACAAGGGTACAGCAAAGCCGTATTTTCCCTTTGCGAAACACTCTTTAGCGAACTCATACTTATAATTGTTATCAGTTGTCTTGTAGACCTGATTATATTCATGAGCACAACTTGTTAAGAGCAAAGCAACACAAATGCCTATTAAAAAACTCTTCTTCATATATTAATTTTGAAATGCAAAGTTACATATTATTCTATAAATACACAAAGGCACTTTGCTTTTTTAGCAAAAAATCACTATTAACGAGATACTATCACTGGATTTTCGTACCTTTGCATCCAAAGGTTGTTCTCCTTTTTACAGATATAATGAACTTCAAATTAACATCAAAATATAAGCCTACAGGTGACCAGCCTGAGGCCATTAAGGAATTGACCGAGGGTTTAGAACGTGGAGATAAAAGCCAAGTTTTATTAGGAGTAACGGGATCAGGTAAGACGTTTACAGTAGCCAATTTGATTGCAAACGTGAATAAGCCTACGCTTATCTTATCACATAACAAGACTCTAGCAGCCCAACTTTACGAGGAAATGAAAGCATTTTTTCCAGAGAATGCTGTGGAATATTATGTCTCGTATTATGATTATTACCAACCTGAAGCTTACTTACCAACAACCGATGTTTACATTGAGAAAGATCTTGCTATAAATGACGAAATAGACAAGCTAAGACTTTCTGCTGTTTCTTCTCTATTATCTGGTCGCAAAGATGTAATTGTTGTCTCATCTGTTTCATGTATATATGGTATGGGTGCTCCAATCGCAATGAAGGAGAATGTCATCCATATCAAGAAAGGGCAAATCATTGATCGAAATGAGTTTTTACGACGCCTCGTTGATTCCTTATACACACGAAATGATATTGATTTACAACGCGGAAACTTCCGAGTAAAAGGAGACACTGTCGATATAGCAATGGCTTATAATGACAATATCTTGCGCATTACTTGGTGGGACGATGAGATTGACACTATCGAAGAAGTTGACCCAATAGCATTCCATAGCATTGCCACTTTTGATGATTATGAGCTATATCCTGCAAATCTCTTTGTTACATCAAAAGAACAGACAGAAGGTGCCATCCGACAGATACAGGATGATATGGTGAAGCAAGTTGACTTCTTTACTCAACTGGGGGACAATATCAAGGCACAACGCATAAAGGAGCGGGTTGAATATGACATTGAAATGATTAAGGAACTTGGTCATTGTTCTGGTATTGAGAACTATTCACGTTACTTCGATGGTAGAAAGGCGGGACAGCGACCTTATTGCCTACTTGATTTCTTCCCAAAAGATTACCTGATGGTCATTGATGAGAGCCATGTAAGCGTACCTCAGATTTCGGCAATGTATGGTGGTGACCGAGCGCGTAAGACAAACCTTGTTGAATATGGATTCCGTTTACCTGCGGCTTTTGACAACCGACCATTAAAGTTTGAAGAGTTCCATAACCTGATTCATCAAATTATCTATGTGTCTGCAACACCTGCTGACTATGAGTTGAAAGAATCAGAAGGAGTTGTTGTTGAGCAATTAATTCGACCTACAGGATTACTTGATCCAGAGATTGAGGTTCGTCCTTCAGAGAATCAGATTGATGATTTAATGAACGAGATTGTTATTCGTGCAGAAAAGGAGGAACGAGTATTGGTAACAACCTTAACAAAGCGAATGGCAGAGGAATTGACGGAATACTTACTCAATCACGACATCCGAACAGCCTATATCCATAGTGACGTTGCCAGTCTTGATCGCGTCAAAATCATCAATGATTTGCGAGCAGGACTGTATGACGTCCTTGTTGGTGTGAACCTACTGCGTGAAGGACTTGATCTCCCAGAAGTATCGCTTGTCGCCATACTTGATGCGGATAAAGAAGGATTCCTCCGCAGTCATAGAAGTCTTACGCAGACAGCCGGACGTGCAGCCCGTAACGTAAACGGAAAGGTTATCATGTATGCGGATAACATAACCGAAAGTATGCAGCGAACCATTGATGAGACAATGCGGAGACGTGTGAAGCAACTCAAATATAACGAGGAACATCACATTACACCAAAGCAAATTGTCAAGGCGATTAAGGATACTTTGCCAACAACTGGACGCTCTACAACGGCACAAACAATACCCTTTGCTAAAGGAGCGAAAGGCATATATACCGAACCTACACAATCAATGGCATTTGCAGCCGATCCTATCGTTATGCGGATGACGAAAGAGCAATTAGAGAAGAGTATTGCCAACACAACATCCCTTATGAAACAAGCTGCGAAAGACCTCGACTTCTTACAAGCTGCGCAATATCGTGATGAGATTATCCGACTGCAAAAGCAGCTCGAAACAAAATAAACACAATATCCTTAGACAGAATATCATACTTTAAAGACAGAGTAACACACGAACATATAGCCTTAATATGTTACCATCCCCCTATGTTAATTTGTTACTCTGTCTCCAAAACTTATGTCATTAAATAATATGTTCTTCTGTCATTATGTCTAAAACTTCTGTTACTAACTTCTTGTGTTCATCTGTTACTATGCCTTCAAAAACTATGTCTTTATGGCATTATGTCTCTAATACTCCCGTGGCACACGATATAAGTTTTAAAGTAGGGACAGACGCCCTCGTCTGTCCCTACTTTGTGGAGATTGAAAACGCTTATCCTAACTGCACCCCGTTAGGCACATCCCCTCCTTCGGAGGGACCTGGGGAGGCTTCCTACCCTGCCACCGGTCCTCCCTCTTCTTTATTCTCCTTTTCTTTCGGAGAAGGGTTGGGGGTGAGGCTCTTTTTCCTCCTCGCAGGGTTATCCACATCCACCTGAATATCCTTCAATGCCTTGCGAACGGGCTCCTTCCATGCCACCACAATATGCGGCTTCTTCAACGACTCGGCACAAACATCCTTCTCATTAGTTTCCATCTTCGAGTTAATAACCGTGCGAAACGAGAAGATGTCGCCCAGATCGAGCGAACCACCCAATGAAACCACCTCTTTAGTGATGTTCTTCAACGTGATAAGCACATTACGCACATCGCCCTCACTCAATGAGGTCTCACGAACAATGCGTTCAACCAGCCATGCAGCGGAAAACTTACTGGGTGCTTTTGGCACTGCGCTATACGCTTTCTGTCCTTTGCGAGGACCAACTCGGAGAACACTCTCCTTTACTTTAAAAAAGATCATAGTTTAAAGTTTTTAGGTTTTAAAATATGGGGCGCAACGTATTCATTACGCCCCGTTAATTAACACGATATTGTCTTTTCTTTTTCGCTTTACGGCTAATTCCTTAAATCCTTTATAATCAATGACTTTAATCTTATAACCTCAATTCAGGATAAGCTGTTCTTCTTTTCCTTAAAAAAATTTTTAATAAAAGCCTAAAAAGAGGATTGTTTTTTGTATATTTACTGTTGATAATCAATCATATAACAAAACAACAATCCTCATGAAACTTGTCAGCAAAGTTACGGAAATTTATTGTATTGCAGATGATTTCTGCAAAGAATATGAGTTGGATTTGAACAAAAAAGCACTTCGCAGCGTCAACCAGCAAGTGCAAAATTACAAAACGTGTTTAAAGAACTCGCACTTTGGAGTAGAAAAGTTTAATTTTTCTCTTGGTCTTTCGTTCAATTTCTTTTGTATGGACATAATTCTCTTGTCCGTATAGTTATCAAACGAATCCTTTTTAGGTATATACTGCCCGATTAATTTGTTTGTATTCTCAACAGCTCCCTTTTGCCATGAACAATATGGGTCAGCGAAGTACACGGGCACGCCTAAGTATTTGGTGATGTCCTTATGTGCCGCAAATTCGGATCCGTTATCTGTTGTAATCGTCTTCAGGCTGTCTTTGTATGGCAGCAGTAGTTTCCTAACCACCTTTACCAGAGGCTTTGACTGTTTTCCAAATGGCAGTTTCTGCATAAGCAACATATTGGTGGATTTCTCCACTATTGTGAGTATGGCGTGCTGGGCAGGGTCGACGATCAAGTCCATCTCAAAATCTCCAAATCTCTTCCCGTCAACTTCCTTACTTCTTTCATGGATACTCACCCTGTCCTTTATTGGAAGATGTCCGCCTTTGGGACGATGCCAGTATTTCATCTTATGCCTTGTGTGCTCTGCAAGTTTCCCTGTTGTGTCATTGTGGATGATGTTATAGATGGACTGGTGGGACACCTCTATGACCTCATTCATGTGCAGATACCCTGATATTTGTCTTGGAGACCACTGGTCGTTAGTAATATATTCTTTAATTCTCCAAACTAATTCGTCGGAGAGTTTGGCGTTAGTTACCGTGCTCTTTCTGCGCTGCATAGCCATATCATGCGCTTTCGTCCAGATATACTTTCCAGAAGGCGTGCTGTTGCGTTTGAGTTCACGTGAGAGTGTTGACTGACTAATACCGACGATGTCGGCAATTTCTTTTCTCGCTGTTTTCTTTTGGAGTAAGGCAAAAATTTGCGACCTTTGCTCCGAGATTAATTGATGATACATTTGCAATACAAAGTTAGTTAATCTTTGGGAGACTTCGGTCTCCTTTTTTTATTTGTATTGCTGGTTGTTTCTTTTTCCTCTCCGAGAGATGCAGACGTTCTCGACGCGTAGCGAGAGGTTGTCTGCATCTCTCGGAGAGGGACACTCTTTTATTGCACTTCGTTTTGGAACTTGCAACCCCCGACCCCTCTCCGAATGGAGAGGGGAGTGAATAGTACTGTTTGCTAGGGAATTTGGAAGGGAATTACACCTTATATTATATAGGAAACGCAATTGTAACATCAGGAACTTACATGAAAGAACGATTATAGCATGAGGAAAGAAAACGTTAAAAGTATTTATAAACATCCCTTATATAAGTATAATTCCTTATCTTTGCTTATCATTTTGACACTTGATAAAGTTTAGAAATATGAAGAAGACTCTAATATTCTTATTCATGTGCCTCCCTTTGATGGCTATGGCACAAACAACTCTTACGCCAGAGCAGCAATTGGAACAGGCGCAACGCCAATTAGAAGAAGCAAAAGCAGCTTTAGAAAAGGCGAAACAAAATGCGGCTAAAGCAAAGACAGAAGCAGCAGAGAAGGCGAAAAAAGACGCTGAAGCCATACAACGAAAGATTGCTGAGACAAAAGCAGAAACCGAACGAGTTGCACGTGAGGCTGCGAAGATAAGGGAAGAAGCGAATAAGGATAGTAATAAGAAAGAAGGCACAACCACTGATTCCACACCAAAGAAAGAGGGTAATTCTAATGCTTGGGTTGTACCTACTACTCCTGATAAAGCAGCAGTAAAGGCAAATAATAAAGTTGCAGACAGTAAGAACACAAATGATATTTATCTTCAACCAGGCATTGTACCTGAAGTAAATGGACAAGTTATATGGACAGAAGAAGTTAATGTTCCTGATGCAACAGCTTCTGAATTATATGATAAGGCGTACGCTTATCTAACCAAACTCACAGAAGGAAGCAACCAATTAGAAGGTAGTAAGGTAGCATTGGTGAATAAGAATGAGCACAGTATCATCGCAACAATACGAGAGAAGCTCATCTTTTCTTCTACATTTCTATCCCTCGACTATACACAATGTAACTATGTGCTACAAGCAACATGTAAGGATGGATTAGCTACATTGAGTATGAGTAGAATCACCTATAGTTATGATGTTCAGGGAAATGTAACCAATTATACAGCGGAGAAGTGGATTACTGACCACTATTCAATGAATAAGAAACAGACGCGTCTCCTTCCTGTATCTGGTAAGTTCCGTAAAGCTACTATCGACCGTAAAGATAGTATTTTCCAAGGATTCCGTGAAGCCCTACAATAAAAGGCTAACAACACGGCTATTCCTCTTTTAATTAATAACAAGCAAATAACCAACAAATGGAAATACAAAATAGTACAGCACGAAGACCCGACCATCGCTTACACAGGCAAGAACCCAAAGACCGCTTCTTACCGATTCGCCAGAAACTAAACATTATCTTTGTGCTTGGTGCAATCGTGGGTGTAGCAGTATACTTCTTAAGCGAATCAACCACAACAGGTATTATCATTATCCTTGCTGCGATGGTCTTTAAGATTATCGAATGCATACTTCGTTTTATCCGTTAATGAGAAGATACATATTATTAATTGTTCTTTCCATTGCTTCAACAATCGTTGCAATGGCACAGAACAATGACTACCGCCCCATAGATGATGGCACATTTGCTGCAGATGGATACCGAAAAGACCGCAATTTGGGTCGTTCCGATTCTATCCAAAGCCAGCATAAGGAGATTCCACGTGGCATGAAGGTATGGACAATAGATGAGCGTTTCGGTGATCGCAAACCTGCTATCCCTGATACCTTATCTTATATGTTCATGAACAGAGGACTAAGTACAGGACTTCGAGGCGAATACAATACACTAGGGAACCTCGGTTCTCCACGGCAAAACAGAATCTTTATTGATAGAAAACTGCCTTCGGAATTCTTCTTCGTAGATCCGTATGATATGTTCATCGTGCAACCAGGGGACTTTCAATTTACCTCTACCCTCTCCCCGATTACTATTCTATCCTATAATACCGCTGGTAATAGAACCAACGGAGAAGATCGTTTTAAGGCACTCTTTGCTGTTAATGCTGGCAAAGAATGGGGTTTCGGATTCAAGTTTGATTACATCTATGGTCGTGGATATTATAGCAATCAAAGTACTTCCCACTTCAATTATTCGATGTGGGGAAGCTATTTAGGCGAACGTTATCAAGCTCATCTACTCCTTTCTCTCAATCATCAGAAGGTAACTGAGAATGGTGGTATCACAAACGATGCCTATATCACTCATCCAGAGTCTTTCAATGATTCATACAATGAGGATGAAATCCCTACAGTCCTAAAACAAAACTGGAATAGAAATGATAACCAGCATATCTTCTTCAACCATCGCTATAGTCTGGGATTCTTCCGCAAGATACCAATGACTGAGGAAGAGATTAAGGCAAAGAAGTTTGCCCTCAAATCACAACAAGCTCAAGCAGAGGCAAAAGCGAAGGAAAAGGCGCGCCGAATAGCAAAAGCAAATGGTGATACCTTTGATGAGGAAGCATACGACAAGGAACAACGTTCCTCTGGACGCCCTGATAATGCTGTCATTGCAGGCGATGTTGCACAGGTTAATCATAAAGCTGATAGTCTTAAAATGGGAAATCGTGAGGTGGTAAACCTAGAAGATTCCGCCCAGATGGCAAGATTAGATAAGGCCGATAAGGCAGTAAAAGACTCTACTTCTCAATGGATGAAGGAAGAATATGTCCCTGTGACGAGTTTTATTCATACAGCTAGATTCGATAATTATCGACGCATCTATCAGGCTTATGATACTCCAACAGATTACTATGCACAGAATTACTTTAGCTATGGAACAACTGCAAATGATTCTATTTACGACCGAACAAAGCATTGGTCTTTTAAGAATACATTTGCAGTAGCATTGCTTGAAGGATTCAATAAATGGGCAAAGGCAGGATTGAAAGCTTTTGTATCTTATGAGTTAAGACATTATGAATTACCTGCAATAACAGCAGCTACTCCGCCTGCCACGGCTTTCATCAATGGCTCACAGAAATGGAATCAACATGACATTTCTGTAGGAGGACAACTCCTCAAGGCGCAAGGAAAGACACTCCATTACGACATCAGTGCGGAGGCATGGCTGGTAGGGACTCGTGCCGGACAATTCCATCTTGACGGTCACGCAGACGTTGGATTCCCCTTATTCGGCGATACGGTACAATTAGCCGCTACGGCTTTCTTGCATCGTGAGGCTCCTTCTTTCTATATGGAGCAGTTCTATGGCAAGCATTATTGGTGGAATAACAACCTTGATCAGCAGATTCATTCACGCATATTAGGCGAATTGTCACTACAACGTACACGCACAAAAGTACGTGTTGGCTATGATGTTTTAAAGAACTACACCTACTTCGGACTTCAGAATGATCGTGTTAGAAGTGGAGACAACTATCTCGTACAACACAACAATGTGAATGTTAGACAAGCAAGTAGTCCTATTAGTTTGCTTACCTTACAACTGCAACAGGACTTTCAACTAGGCATACTCAACTGGCAGAATGTACTGACATTGCAAAAGTCAAGTAAGGAAGACATTTTACCAGTACCGACCTTCAATGCTTATAGTAATCTGTTCATCCGATTCAAGATTGCACGTGTGCTAAAATGTGACTTAGGTGTTGATATGCGCTACTTCACAAGTTATTATGCTCCAGAATATATTCCAGGAATGGGAACGTTCGGAATACAGGAAACGGCTGCAAGTAAGACTAAGATTGGTAATTATCCACTCTTGGATGCTTATGCTAACTTCCAATTACAACACACACGTTTCTACATAATGTTCACGCATCTCAATGAGGGAAGTGGTGGAAATTATCTTTTCACACCGCATTATCCATTAAATCCACGTATCCTAAAATTCGGTATTAGTTGGAACTTCTTTAACTAAACAAGCCTCATCGGGACTTTACCATCATTATAATAAATGATTTCAGAACGTGACAATATAAAAACTAATAGTCTATCTGCATGGATTCTAGCAGCTCGTCCAAAGACATTGACAGGTGCTATTGTCCCTGTAATGATAGGAACAGCATGGGCTTGGAAGATTGGTGGAGCTGAAAACTGCCGTTTCCTCCCCGCCCTACTCTGCTTCCTTTTTGCCTTTTTAATGCAGATTGACTCTAATTTCATCAATGATTATTTCGATTGCGTAAAGGGAAGTGACGACAAAGAAACGCGCCTTGGTCCTAAACGTGCCTGTACGGAAGGATGGATCACACTGCCAGCTATGCGCAAAGGATTGGTCGTTACCTCTCTACTCGCTAGTCTCGTTGGGCTTCCTCTCGTATTTTATGGTGGATGGCAAATGGTACTTGTTGGTGCAGCCTGCGTACTTTTCGCCTTCTTATACACCACCTTTTTCTCCTATTTAGGCTTGGGTGATGTGCTTGTATTGGTATTTTTCGGTATCATTCCTGTCACCTTTACCACTTACGTTATCCTTCCATCCACGTTACAAGGCGTTTATCCTGAGGTAATTATGACAAGCGTTGCTTGCGGATTGGTTATTGATACGCTCCTAATCGTCAATAACTATCGGGATAGAGATAACGACAAGAAGAGCGGAAAGATGACTCTAATTGTGAGAATCGGAGCAAAGAAAGCGGAAAAACTCTATAACTTCTTAGGTTTACTCGCTATCATTTTCACAATACAAGGACGCTTCAGCCCCGACAACAATGGGTGGAAAGCCTACGTAATTCCGCTGATTATCTATATTCCTTATATCCTCTTGCACACCAAAACACAGCGGTATATGGTGCAAATCAAGCAAGGAGGGGAACTAAATAAAGTGCTGGCTCTCACGGCTCGGAATATCCTTATCTATGGAATACTAACCACAATCGTGGTGCTTATTTCATAATATTGCATCAGCCCCATAGCCATTCTCCCTCAACCTCACCCCATTTCTTCATTTTTTAAAATACAAACAATTCCCATGCAACAGCCCAATCTCGAAATAATGACATTTATCGAACAGCAGATTCTACCCCGTTATAATGCGTTCGGAAGTAGTCACGGACTCGGACACGTGCAGCGAGTAATCAAAAACTCACTAGCATTAGCCGCTGCAACAGGCGCCGATGTCAACATGGTGTATGTCATTGCTGCCTATCACGACCTAGGAATGGAGGGACCTCGGGCTATTCATCACATCACAAGCGGCAAGATTCTTATGGCAGATGGAAGGCTCAAAAAGTGGTTTTCCCCCGAGCAATTAAAAATAATGAAAGAGGCGGTTGAGGATCATCGTGCCAGTTGTTCACGCACCCCTAGGAGCATTTACGGGAAAATTGTGGCTGAAGCCGACCGTGATCTTGAGCCAGAAATCGTATTCTCACGTGCCATTCTCTACGGAATTGAGAATTATCCTGAGAAGAATGAGGAACAAATGTGGGAACGATTCCGCGATCACATGAAGGAGAAGTATAGTCGGACGGGCTATCTCAAACTATGGATTCCAGTATCACCGAATGCGAAAAACCTAGAAATAATACGTAAGACAATTGAAAACGAAACTATGTTACGCGATGTTTTCAATCGACTTTACCCACAAATATTAGCAAAAGATTAAATAACAATAAGCTAAATCAAACAATGACGAAAGAAGAATTAATGCGGAAGGCTATAGAGCTTTCCATCAAAAGTGTGCGCAATGGCGGTGGTCCCTTCGGTGCTATTATCGCACGTAAAGGTGAGATTATTGCAGAAGGAAGCAATGGTGTCACGATTTATAACGATCCAACGGCACATGCCGAAGTGACGACTATCCGAAAAGCATGCGAGAAATTGGGCACTTTCGACCTCACAGGATGCGAGATTTACACCTCCTGCGAGCCATGTCCTATGTGCCTCGGCGCAATTTATTGGGCACATTTGGATAAGATCTATTATGCAAATGACCGAAAAGATGCTGCCGATATAGGTTTTGATGACGATTTTATCTATCAAGAGATAGAAGTAAAACCACAATATCGCAAGAAGCCTTCAGAGATTTTGATGCGTGAGGAAGGGCTCGAAGCATTCCGAATTTGGAATAAAAAGACGGATAAAATTGAATATTAAAATACTATTCCGAAGATTTCGATAGGTCTATCTCATCAGAAAGAGATAGGCAAAAGGATAGAAAAGGAGGTTATGACAGACTGTTCATAGCCTCCATTTTATTGGAATATACTTTACAAACGAAATTTTCAATCTAGCATTTTAAATCGAAGAAATATCCCTTAAAATAGAAACGTATATACGTTTTTGGTGAAACGTACCTCCGTTTTTAGTGAAACGTACCACCCTGATTTTTTGTTTGCAAACTATCTTGTAGAAGAACAGAGTGTTACCATTTTAGAATAAATGTATGGGTAACGATTTAGAAATGAGCAGAGTGCTTTAAGGTACATTGTTTTGAATAGCCAAAGAACGCTCACTTTTACCATTTGCAAAGATACACATTTGCGAGGGAAAGTGAGCGTTCTTGCGTGATTTTCTTCCTGAAAAGTTTTGTCGAGACTGAATTACAACGATGAAAGAGAAAGGGGATTTTCGGTTTTACAGCCGTTGCGAGCGGTTACGATTGATAAGCTGTTTCCATTTCTGTTCGCACCAATCGGTAATGGGAAGCCCGTTGATAGTTAGAAGTGGTCGCTTCTTCTCATCCTTGATGATACGGATTTCGCTGTCCTCTTCCGTAAACTCTCTCTTGTACAGCCCCGAATAGGCTTTAGCCATACCTCGCTGGGGAGTCTCCGTGCGATACATCTCCGCTATTCTGTCGTCAGAGAAATCCATCTTTCGGAGCATCAGACGAATGTTCAGCAATTGATAGAAGCCATTGAAAAAACGTTTTATCCAATTCCGCTCTTCCTCATAAACCTGCACGGTTTCTTTCAATTCGGCAATGGCTCTGTCCCTTCCCTTGACTGTGTCCTGCAAGAGAACGACTTCCTTTCGGATTTCATTCTTCTCCTTTTCCGAAAGATACCGCTGTCGTTCGGCTTCCTGTTCCAAGTCTGCAATACGCTTTTCTGCCTTGTCGAGTTCGGAGTTGCCAAAGAGGGAGTACAGCGTACCTTTCATTCGGAGCTTACCTGCCTGCTTCTCCAGCTCCTTTATCTTGGCTGTGAGTTCCGCCTTTTGAGCTTCCTTCTCTTTCATGGATTTGAGTATTTCCTTGTAATACTCCATCGTGGTGCGGTGCTTGGCTTCCGAGCCGTGTACGCCCCGTTCCAATCCGAATCGTTGCATCCGCTTGGCATAGTCCGTCTGATACTGCTCCAGCTTCTTGGGCGTAAGCACATCATCGGCACAAAGCCGTACTTTGTTCTTCTTCGTCTTATACTTCCGCTTGCCATTTTCGGCTTCTTCCTTGGCTTTCCGTCTTTCTCCCGTGACAATGGGGACGACTGTGGCGTGAATATGCGGAGTCTCCTCGTCGGCGTGGAGTGTCGCTGCGACTACGTTGTCCGCCCCGAAAGTGGAGCGAAGCCAATCCATCGATTCATCACACCACTCGTACAGGCGTCCTTCCTGCTCTATGCGAGCCATATCCTCCGGTGAACTCGACAGGATAAAGCGCAGGGCTTTGACTTGGTTCTTTGCTACCTTTCGGTAGATACCGGCTGTGACGATGCGATGTTCTATCGCTTCGCTACGGTTGGTTACATTTGCAGGGAATTGCACCAATTCCCTATTCAGGTGTGTGCGAGAAGAATCGACGTTACTCGGGGTATATGTCCGCGCTATATGAGCGGTATTTCCCGAGTCGTTGCTTCTCGCCTTGTCTATATGTAATACGACGTAGCCCATAAGATGAATATTGCTTTAAGGGGTATCCAAAGGGGCGAAGTCCCTTGGCTCAGGAGGGTATTTTTAGCGACAACGAAGTGCAGCGTGAAGAAAATACCCTAATGAGCTATGGCATTTCTCGAAATGTCCGCTCCGCCCTGTTCGTCCTTCTTTCTTGTTACGTTGCATTCTGTGAATGCCTACACGCTTTGTTTCTAAGTTTGGCTCTGCAAACTTGCTGTTCTGAGGAACTGCCGTAGCTATCGAAACCAAGCCGTTTATTCGCATACATTTTATTTCCTGAATCTTTGAATACCTGATGGTAGAATAATGTTATTTGCTCTCTTTTGCCTTATCGTCTAAGTCCTCGTTTAGGAGGTGGCATCACCTGCTTTAGTTCTGTTCTTTGGGCAACGTGATAGTCGTTGAGGTCTTTGTAACGGGCATAGTGCCGACTCATATCCTCCACACTGATGCCTGCCGATTGTAAAGATTTGAGGGCTTGTCGTCCTGCTTGGTCGTTGTCAAGGAAAGCTCGAACAGAGTCGATGCCGTTCTCGTGGAGATAGGCGATGGCTCGTGGAAGATTGCTGACGGAGTTCAGTACAAGGCAAGGTGCAGTTTCTTTCCCTTTCATCGTGAGATAGGAAAGGAAGTCCATACCCCCCTCAAAGATACAGAGAGGAGCGTTGCTCGCTTCTCCTGCAATCAGAGAAATATCCTTTGGAGCTATTGTGCCCTTGAATGTCTTGTCGTCTTGGAGTTCATATCCTCCTGCACGGTTGGCAAAGCCGATGGCAGAATACTCTCGTCCTCCTACTTCGTAGCGAATATGGCGGAGATAAGGGCTTGCCACGGCAAGGTCTATCTTGCGCACCTCTTGGAGATAGTTCTGCAAGTGCAGGGGCAATGCTTCGCTGATGAAGAGAATACGCCTTGCATTACTTGGTTGCTGTTCATCTCTTATCTGCTTCATGTGAGTTTCACAATGAAAGGGAGAGGGTGCTAGGGGTGTTGCTTTCCCTTCGGCAAGATGCGCCATTGCTTCGTAGGCACTGCTTCCTTGCATCTGCATCACAAGGTCGATGATGCTTCCACCTTGGTTTGTCCCATAGTCGTGCCACAGGTTTTGCCGAAAGTCCACTTTCAGGCTGGCGTTGGGGTCTTCTCGGTAGGGAGCGTGATAGAGGGCGTAGCCGTTGTAACGCTTCGCAGGCTCGATGCCACAAGCGTGCAGGTAGTCGGCTATCGGTATTGCCTTGATGTATTGTAGGTCGTAATATTCGTTATTCATTGCTGTTATCTTTGGATTTGGGTTATTCATTTGTTCGTTATCTCATTATTCGCTCTGTTTTCTCTTTTTGGAATTTTCCCCTTTTCTTCTTACTACACTTCGACACTCGGATAAGTAATTGACAGTGAAAGAGAAAAGTGTAACACTTCATTCTATTTTGTCCTTCTACACCTCCTGTCTACATCTTTTCTCATTCCTTCTGCCATAGAAGCGTAGAAAGATGGTAGTAAGCCGTGTCGCAAGATGAAGACCTTCTGCAATCCTTTCTCTTTCACTGTATTATCCTTAGTTGTAGTAACGTAGTAAGGAGAATAGGAAAGAAAAGAGAAAGAAGTATTGCAAAGGAGGTGATAACAACAGGGTGCTATGGCGGTTGCTCGGGGTAAATCTTACGGACGGCATAGACATATACGGGATTGCCGTTTATCCTGCGACACTCTCTCGTATAACCGGCCTTTCGCAAGGCTTCCCCCATCCGCTTGGCGGAGAGGGATTGTCGGGTATAGCAGGAGAGGTAACCCACTATCTCCGAATTGGTCATATAGAAGCGTTTCGTTGCCGTCTCCACTTCCGTGGGAAAGGTAAAATAGCGAAGCAATAATTCCATCTCTGTCGTATAGACTTGGAAGGCTTCGCTGTTTCTATGCAATTCAATAATTTCTTCATCATTGAACCAATAGCGAAACCCTTCATTCAATCGTGTCTTGGCTTCGCTGTAAACGGCATCCATCGGAATGCTCTTGGCTCTGTCTATCTCTATCTCCAGCACCTCAAAAGGCAGGAATCGTCTGCTTCCTGTCGGGTCGGTGAGGAAATCGTTGCCATTGACCGAAGCCACGAAGCTCGCCAAGTGCGGTCGCTCTTCGATGTGCTTTTCATAAGGCATACGATACTTTACCTGTGGACAGGTAATGAGGTTCTTCAGTTCGTTCTCGTCCCGCTTGTTGAGGGCTTTGAGTTGGTCGTCAATGTTGATGATGAGGTTTTGCCCGATAAGGCTCAGCACGTCCTTTTCCTGCGGGTAAATCTTTCCCGTATAGCGGTAATCGGATAGAGCTGGTGGACAGAGCAAATCAAGGAACGTGGTTTTGAACTTGCCCTGCTCTCCTGTCAGCACAAGGCAGGTGTGATTGCGACACTGCTTGTCGTCCATTGCATTGGCGACCACTGCCACCAGCCACTTGGTGAGGTATTCTTTCCATTTCTCGGGATTGGTTACGCTCACGCAGTCGGCAAGGGCGGTGATAGCCGTATTCCCTTTCGTCAGCGGTAACGCTTGGAAATAGGCTTGTACGGGATTGACACGTGGGGAGAAATCGCTTTCAATGATGCTGTACAGGTTCTCGGGTGAGGTCTGTACATCGGCTTCCTTGTCCAATGCTCGTTTGAGGGTATTGATGCGGTAGCGGTCTATGGCTGTATAATCACCCGTTCCTCGTGGACAGTACTCCGCTCGGTGCAACACGGTGTTGTACCGAAACTCATAGCGAGCCGAAAGAAATTCTTCTATTTGAGCGTTCTTGGAGGGGTTGTCCTTCTCTTCTTTTTTCATTGTTCGTACTTCTTCTATTTGCTTGGTTTTGAACTTTCATCCGAAAAAGGATGCTAAAACCAAATTAGAGAGCCGACTCCATACCTCCAAGGTTTGCGAGTTTGTTGCTTCGAGATACACAAGAATGCTCCGAAAACAGGAGCGAAAAACAGGAGCTGTCAGAACTAAAAGGCTCAAAAAGAGAGAACAGAGAGGATAATGGCTCTATAAGCGACTTCGTCGGATTGCTACCGTCTGCATCCTTTTTCTTTGGGGAGAGAAGGGGCGTGTGTATTCATTGTTAATGAGAGCCATTTTATACCGTATCAAAGCCACAAGTACGCACTTAGAAAAAGTGGGTGGAATAGGTGTTTTACGCTTGTACATTTGCCTGTGATTTCCTTGTGTTTCCTTTGATTTCATCAGGTCTGGAAACAAGGATTTTGCCTGCGTATATTTGCACCAAACGAAGTAGAAATAACAATTAAAACGATATTGATATGAGATTTACAGCCATTGACACCTCCGCTTGGGAGGAACTGAAAGAGAGCATTGTAGAACTCACCGACTGTTTCAACGAGTACTTTGCTCCACCTGCTGAATTACCTGACCTGTTACACAACGGAGATGTGTGTCGAATACTGAACATCAGCAAACGGACACTGCAACATTACCGAGATACATCGGTGTTGCCCTTTATCCAAATCGGGCATAAGTGCTATTACAAACGTGAGGACGTGGAAGCTCTCCTTGCAAAGTCTAATCCTCATAAAAACTAAACGACTATGGAATACGAAACAATCAACAAGGAAACGCCCGAGATGAAACAACTCATTTCGAGCATTCAAGAAGTGAGCAAACGTATGCGAGAGATTGCCCAAACGCATCGTCCGCTCTTCGGGGGCGAAATCTACCTCACGGGACGAGAGGTTTGTGAACATCTTTTCGTCAGCCCTCGCACCTTGCAGGACTATCGGGACAAGGGGATTATACCCTATACCCAAATAGCAGGCAAGATACTCTACCGTCTCTCTGACATCAACCGTCTGCTGCAAGAAAACTACATAAACAGAAGCCTGTATCGATGACGGTACAGGCTTTCTTTTCTCTTATTGCTCCATAATAATATCCAATCGTATGTGTTAAATGCTCAAATTTCCTTGTTGGAATTTATAAAAACAGATACCTTTGTTGTAGAGCATATTACGTGTATAAAATCATCTATATCATACCAATAACATGGAAATAAATTTTGAAGCAGTAAATATGAAACTGCAAGAAAAGAAAACCTTAGAAGAGCAAGAGAGAAAGCTCCTTCTACAGTTATGGAATGATGAGTATCCTATTATCATATCGCATAGTTCGTTGCAGAGTTTTAATCGTTACTTAGATAGTTTAGAAAATGTCGTGCACTATTTATTGATGGACTTGTCGCACAATGATATAATCAAAGGCTGGGCTTTTACATTTGATAGAGACAATCTTCGTTGGTTTGCTATTATACTATCTCCGACTATTCAAAAAAAAGGAATTGGACGTGCAATGCTGAAAGTCCTTATGACTAAGGAGAAATCATTAAATGCTTGGGTTATTGACCATGATAGGTATATGAAATCTAATGGGCAACCATATTTGTCGCCTTTGCCATTTTACTTAAAACTAGGATGTGAAGTATCAAAGAAAGAAGCATCAAAATCTGGAAACCTTTCCGTTGTCAGGATAAACTTTGAGTAGTATTATTAGGGAAATCCCAAAAGTTATCCGCTGAATTATTACTCATATTTCTATTGGTTGACCACTGTAATAAAGATTCAATCGCCTTTTTAAGCACATTAACAATGAAAAGTATAAGCAATATCCTTAATCATATTCTGCAAATTGAAAATGGTTTTAAGCACATCAATGATGGAGCTTCAGAAATAATGGAAATATATTCAAAAGAGCAATGTTTTGAACTTGCCCTCGAATTGTTCAAGCACGAAGCCTATCAAGCCCGAATGTTGGCAACATCTATATTGGGCAGATTGGCTGCAACGAATAATGATACACTTTGTTTTCTGAAAGAACAAGTAAGTACTGATAAAAATTGGCGCGTGCAGGAAATGCTTGCAAAGGCTTTCGATGAAGTTTGCAAACACAGAGGGTATGAAGTTTCTTTACCTCTCATAGAAGAATGGCTGAATGATAATAATCCGAATGTTATCCGTGCCGTAACGGAGGGATTGAGAATTTGGACAAGTCGCCCGTTCTTCAAAGAAAACCCATCAGTGACTATTGCTCTCATAGCTAAGCATAAGGAATCCGAAAGCGAATATCTTCGGAAATCCATTGGAAACGCTTTAAGGGATATAAGCAAGAAACACGCAGAATTGATACGGCAGGAAGTGCAACAATGGGATTTGTCCAATCCACGAATCCTGTTCACCTACAAACTTGCAGCTAAGTTGCTAAAATAGATATTACCATAGGAAATTGTACTATTCATCCAAGGAGTATAATGACGAACAAATAATTTATAGATAAATCAAATATCGCTTGTTATGGATAAACCGACAAATGCCGAAAAAGAATTTCTGGATAAGTTGAAATTGCTGACAAAGAGTAAAGAGAAATGGGAGGTTGCGATAGATGATGTAGCAAAAGGACTTTCAGAAAAATATTCATCTGCTGTAACAGCAAAAGTTTTGTGGCTTCTTGGCGAAATGGGGTTGAAATATCCTTTACGAGTGCAAGAATACATTGGCAAAATTGCCAACTATTTGGAAAACAACAACCCCAAACTACGGGAACGAGCAGTAAATGCAATAGGACGGATAGGTAGGGCAGATAAGAATTTAGTTCTTCCCTATTTAGACAAATTGATGAAAATGGTAGAAGATGAAGCCGATAATGTAAGACTGTCATTTATTTGGGCTTGTGAAAATATTGCAATGAATGCTCCAGTGTTGTTCTGTGAAAATCTAAAGCTCTTTTACGAATTGATGCAAGACAAGGCTGAAAGAGTGCGAATAGAGGCTCCTGAGATGTTTCGTGTTATGGGAAAGAGAAAACCTAAAGTAGTAGAGCCTTATTTGAATAAATTGCAATGGTTTGCTGATAATGACCAACATCCTGTCGTCCGTATTCATAGTGCGGGAGCAATTCGCATCACAGAGAAAGCATTGCAGGACTGTGTGTGATTATAACTTTTCATCCGAACTGTTATTAAACCAATATGGAATAATGGATGAGTTATGACGAAATTAGAATTGATAATGATACTTCTCCCAATTGTATTCATGATTCACGAATACGAGGAGATTATTATGTTCAAGTATTGGCTTGGCAATAATAGAAATGAATTAAAAAGGCGTTTCCCAAAATTCGAGCAGTTTCTTACACATAGAGGACATTTTGACTATTCTACAGCCACGTTTGCCGTTGGCACTGCTCACGAGTTTTTACTGATTGCTGCTATTTCTTTCTGTTCTCTATGGCTGGGGGCTTATCATTGGTGGTTCGCTGTATTTGCTGGATACTCCATCCATCTCATAGTCCATCTTGTACAATGGGCTATATACCGAAAATACATACCTGTTATCATTACCACAATCTTGACATTGCCATATTGTGTCTATGCCTTTGTTGAATTTGCAAAGGCATCTATTTTATCTCCTTTGCAAATGTTATTATGGGCAGTAATCGGTTTCATTCTTACTGTGCTTAGTTTGTTCTCTGCATTCCTCTTGATGAATAGGTTTCAAAAGTGGCTGAATAAACATTGAGTAAAGGTATCAACGATAATTAAACAGAAAAAGAGTTTGCTACATTAGCCTGTGGCAAACTCTTTTCTGTTTAAGCCTACATAGTCTATTGTTGTATCAACCTGTCCATATCTGAGGAAATCTTTTGGTCAGTAATTTGAGCATAGATTTGCGTGCTGGCAATGGACGAATGCCCCATCATTTTGGCAATGCTCTCCATCGGGATACCTGCCTCCAAAGTCAGCGTACCGAAGCTATGCCTTCCGACATGCCAAGTTAGCGGAGTTCGAATGCCACACGCTAAGCCAACGGCTTTGAGGTGCGTGGATAGTTTGCCTTTGCTCATTGTATCGGGGAATATCTTGTAGTCTCCCTTGCTTTTCTCCTTGGTGTAGCGTGAAAGTATCTGCTCCGCTATCGGGTGCAGGGGTATCAGGCTCTCTACCTCTGTCTTTTGGCGTGTCTTACGAATATACCGTTTTCCCTCACTATTCGTTTCGATTTGCGAAGCTCGCAAACTCTGTAAGTCGGCAAATGCCAATCCCGAAAAGACAGAGAAAAGAAACATTCTTCGGCTTAGTTCCGCCCCTTCGTCTTGCAATGGGAATACCAAAAGTTTCTCTACATCGCCTTTGCTTAGGAAACGAGGTTTATTCTCCACCGCTTCATACTTCACTTCCTCGAAAGGATTAAAGCGTATTGTCCCTTGACTGACGGCTCGATACATCAACCGACTTAACCAGCACAAATGCCTGTTCGTTGTTGCAGGGGCATAGCCCTCCTTCTTCAAATAGAAACGGTAATCATCAAAAAACTCTATGGAAATAGCCGTTAGAGGAATATCCTCCTCGCCAAGACTTCTCACAAAGGAATTGAGCTGCTTATCAGAATTTCTATTGTTGCAACACGTTCCCTCACTCTTGCTTTCTCTCTGTTCTTTGAGTTCCTCTGCACTAAGGGCAAGAAGTGTCATTGGATTTCGTCCGATGCCTTGCAGATGGTTTTTCAAAAGCTCGGCACTCACTGCTCCATACTTGTAGAGCAAAGTATTGTAGCTTTGTTCGATTTCTTCCCGAAAGGTTTGCAGGCGTTGATTGATTTTCTTGTCCGTTGTCTCCCCTCGCTTCACGCTCCAACTATGAGGTTCTATGCTTTCGCCTGTGGTTATCACTGTGTTTGCTCCGTCAATGGTGATGCGACAAAGGATAGCCGTTGTGCCGTCTGCCTTGGTCTTGTTCTTATTGATATAGAATAAAATTTTGAAAGTACTACGCATAAGTCTTACAAGATTAAGGTTAGGTTTTCAGTGAAAGAAAGAAATCGCTCGAACTCATCAAAGAGTTTCTTTGGAGTAACGTGGGCGTACCGTTCGGTCGTTTGAATGTTTCTATGCCCCAACATTCGGCTCACCGTTTCGATGGGAACACCTCGCTCCAATGTTATCAGCGTGGCAAAGGTGTGCCTTCCAACGTGTGCCGAGAGGGGAGTAGATATACCTGCTCGAAGTTGCAGGGCTTTAAGCTGAACAAGGTAAACCGAATAAGGAATGGGAGCAAAGAGCGTGGTTCGTTCGTCAGATTGATACTGCGCTATCAAATGCACCGCTTCAGGCAAGAGCTTCACACGGCAAAGGTTCTCGGTCTTTTGTCTGCGGAACTTCAGCCATAGTCCCCCCTCATCGTCCGTAAAGAGGTGTTCTCGATTAAGCGCGACCATATCACAGTAGGCTACACCCGTAAAGCAAGAAAAGAGAAAGAGATTACGAGCGGTCTCCAACTCCACTTCATAAGGCTCAAAAGTCAAGGCTTGCAATTTATCTAATGAAGCTCTGTCCAAAGCACGAGGTTGTTTATTCTCACCTCGTTCTATCTCTACGTGGGCGAATAGTTGTCGCTCTGTCAAGCCCTCACGATATGCCAATCGGCAGACTTTCTTCACCGTCAAAGCCATCTTACGATAATAACCTTGCGAATGTCCCAGCTTTCCAACAGAGTAATGTTGCAAGCACTCCAAGAAATCTTCTTCAAGTTGACCAAAAAGAATATCTGTCGTGTGGTACTTCTCGCTGATAAAGGCTTGCAGGTACTTACGAGTAGTGTAGTAACTCTTCAAAGTAGTTGCCTTTATTTCGATGCCTACCTTTTGTGCCATATCTTCAACCATTCGGTTGTATCGTTCCAAAATGGTGATTTGAGTTTGCATACTTCCTTGGAACAGCTCTTTGATATCAGTTGCCGTAAAGACTTTTCCTCGCTCGCAAAGGACTCGATAAGCTGACTGTACCGAGAGAAGCAAGCGTTCCAACTTGCCATTCGTTGCCACTGCTTCACGACTCTTGCCATTCAATCTGCTCTCACGAGCGTTCCACAACTTGGGATCGCACGAGAGCTTACAACTAAATTGGGCTATAGTTCGCTCGTAGGTTATCCGCCCCATGATCGGAGCTTGCCCCGACTTGTCCAATCCGCTCTTTTTCAGGTAGAGCAAAACCTTGAATTTGTCTGTTTGCATACGCTTCTGTTTTTATGGGCAAAGTTACCCGTTATCGAAGCGTTTTCAGCTACGCAAAACATTGTGATACAAAGCATAAGCACCGAAATAAAGGAACGGTGAGTTGCCGAATACTCTTCTGTCAGTTACCTTCTCTTACCTCTTCGTTACCATTAGAGAAATGGACTAACGATTTGGTAACGGAACTTCTGCATAAATCCACATCTTCTGCACTTTATCCCTTAATGTAAACCACCGAGATATGGCGCAAATCACCCTCATTTCCATTTACTTACCTCTCATCCTCTCTCTAATGCCCTTTCCGCTGATAGTTCCACCCTTTTTAGTGAAATGTACCTCCGTTTTCGGTAAAATGTACCTCCGTTTTTATGAAAATGTAGGTACATTTTGCTAAAAAAGTATAATACTTATGAGTAAATAGTAGGCTCAATTTCTATAAAACATTGATTATCAACGCCTTACATAAACACACGAAAAAGCTCTCATAATTCGCGTATTTGAGTACAACTCTTATACTCGTCGAAAACAACGCAATTACAAGCTCGGAATTAGCAATATTCTATTACAAATTAAAGAAGCTAACAATCCCCCTTAATGTAGGGACAGACGCCCTCGTCTGTCCGCACAAATAAATCATAAAGAGCAAGCGTTCACTTCTCTCTACACCTCTTTAATTCATCTGCTAAGGCTACAAAAATAAAAAGATGTGCCTTCCGAAGCACATCTTTATCAATTTATTTCTTTGGCATCAACCCTTCAATATACCTGCAAAGGATGTTGATTCCCTTCACATTCTCACCACCTTGCGGAATAATCAAATTAGCGTAACGCTTTGTTGGCTCGATAAACTGCTCGTGCATAGGCTTCAAAACCTCCAAATAACGCTCAACAACCATGGAAACAGTACGCCCACGATCGATTGTATCACGCTGAATATTACGGATAAGACGCTCATCAGAATCACAATCAACAAATATCTTTAGATCCATCATATCCCTCAATCGCTTATTGCTCAATGCCATAATTCCCTCAACAATAATGACAGGTTTCGGCTCTACGTGGATAGTTTCGGGCAAACGATTGCTGAGAATGTAGCTATAGGTGGGTTGTTCGATGGCTTTTCCTTCACGCAAATCGTTCACTTGCTTTATCAGTAACTTCCAATCGAAGGCATCAGGATGGTCAAAATTGATAGCTTTTCGCTCCTCATCGGTAAGTCCCGTCGTGTCATTATAATAGGAATCCAATGGAACAACTGCCACGTAATGAGGCGGAAGACTCTCAACAATTTTCTTCACTACGGTGGTTTTTCCAGAACCTGTACCGCCAGCAATGCCAATGATTGTAATCTTATCTTTCATCTTATTTGATTTTATTTCCTTTTTTATTATCGGATCATCATTCATCGAATAATCCTATGTCCTTCAACATCTGTACATAATATTCAGACTTCTTCTCAACTTTCATCGGATAGGCGCGACTACTACTGGGTTCGCGATAGAGTTTGAGGGTTCTCCCTTCGAATAAAAACTCCTTATAGTCGCCCATCTTCATCTTACGAGCATCTATTTGATAATGATCTGTAAATACCTTTGTAGCTAATTGTCCTGCTGCCAATACAGCTTTACACTCTGGAAGAACTCGAAGCATATTATCAAGGTCGGCTGGTTCTACGATCTCCAAATCCTTATCAGCCGCAGTTCCGGTCGTTCTTCGGATTCGTAATGCGGTATCGAAGATAGCAATTCCTTTCTCTTTCAGGAAGGCTTTCAGTAATTCTAGCTTATAAGTTTTGTTTTCCTCATCTACAAAATACTGCTTATCCCCAAAGAATATATAACCAAATATGCGCCACATATCATTCGTGTAATTAGGATAATACCATTCCATACACCACCGCTTTGGGGCTGGAGGAAAAGTTCCTAACAATAATAACTTCGCATTACTTGGTAACCATGGCTCAAAAGGATGGGTTTCTATTTCCATTGTCTTATTATTATCAAATTAAGCTAATTAGCCCTATTAGCCTAATAACCCTCTACTGCTGCTTAACAAAATAAGTTACCACTGGCAAGTGATCAGAATAACCATCCAACCAAACACCACCAGCCGTAGTACGCTTTGTATTTCCTTTATATTTACCAGTCTCCTGGAAGAGATAATCCCGACGGAAGATCTGATTCTTCCAGAACTTCAACTGAGAGAAATCCTTTTTACCATCCTTATTTAATAGATTAGGCGTCATGATAATCTGATCAAAGAGATTCCATTTACCTTGATATTGCAAGGTTCCTGTTCCTTCCTTTACTAAGAGATTATACCATGGATTATACATATCATCAGCACCTACCTCATTAATTTCAGCCTTCGCAGATAGACACTCATGGATACTCTTATTCGTTGGATCATCATTCATATCACCCATTACTAATACTTTTGCCTGTGGATCGTCAAGAAGTAATGAATCTTTCAACGCTTTCACCTGTTTCGCACCTAACTCTCGATAATAAGGACTAGCTCTACGACTAGGAAGGTGACAAACGACAACCGTCAAATGTTCACCAGCTAAGGTTCCACTAACAGTAAGGAATCCACGAGTTGCACGTGTACTATCCTGTGGAAGATCATAAACGTATGGAACTAATTTTGTGTTGCGAATAGTAAAAAGATTAGGGTTATAGATTAAAGCGCAATCAATACCACGATGATCAGGACCTTCTATATGCACGAACTTATAACCGCGAGCAGCCAAAGCTGGCTGAGCTACTAGATCGCGCATTACATGATTATTCTCAACCTCAGCTAAACCAATCACCGCACAGCCAACATTCGGTAGAACATCCGTTCCCATCTCTGCCAATACTGTTGACATGTTATGCAACTTATGGCTATATTTCATCTCATTCCAATGATAATTACCATTCGGAGTGAAATCATAATCGTTCTTTCCCTCGTCATGGGTGCAATCAAACAGATTCTCTTGATTATAAAAACCAACGGCATAAACAGAAAACTTCTTTTGAGCAGAAGCTGATGTACCAACCAAAAGGGTACAAATAAGAGCGAATAGTAACTTTCTCATTCTCATTAAATGTTGTTGTTTATTATCAGTAGTGCATAATCCCATCTATGAACCAACTAATGGATGATGGAGTATTTACTTTTGCAAATGTCGCTAAATAATCCGACATTTAGGCATAATTGCCGAAAAATCAATCAAAAAACCTTTTCTTTTTAAAATTTATTTCGTTACTTTGCACTCAAAGTATAACATATATTAATGTAATCAACTATGCAGAAAAAGCTGACAATAGCTGTTTTAGCCCTTTGTAGTTCTTCTATTATGGTGGCACAAAACACTAAAACGGAAACGAACCAACAGGAACAAACAGCCAACGCTATGGACGAATCGGCGTTTACATTCACCGAAGCACAACTTGGTGAAGACAATGACATGAACGACAACGTCACGATTCTTAACTCAAATAGTAATATTTATGCTTCTCAAGTAGGTTTTCTTTACTCTCCGATGCGCTTCCGTTATCGTGCATTGAACCAGAAGTACAACGACATCTACATCAATGGAGCACCGATGAATGACATGGAAAGTGGGCAGTTCCGCTATTCTATGGTTGGCGGTATCAACCAACAAACACGCAACGTTGACTTCGCTCTACCTTTTGAGAATAATAATTTCTCAATGACAGGATTAGCAGGAAGCAACAATTATGACTTCCGTGCAGGGTCTATGGCTGCTGGACATCGTATTACTCTTTCTGGTGCTAACCGAAATTACACCCTCCGTGGTATGTACAACTATGCTTCTGGATTCAATGCCAAAGGATGGGCTATCGCAGCAAGTGTTGCTTATCGTTGGGCAAATCGTGGTTATGTTGAAGGCACATTCTATAACTCATTATCTTATTTCTTCGGCGTTCAGAAGAAATGGAACAATGGTCATTCATTAGCATTATCTACATGGGGTAATCCAACCGAGCGTGCTTCTCAAGGCGCAAGTACTGATGAAGCATATTGGCTTGCTAATGATTATCAGTATAATCCTTATTGGGGTTATCAAGAAGGGCGCAAACGTAACAGCCGTGTTGTAAACGATTTCGCTCCTTCTGCAATCCTTACTTGGGATTGGGACATTAATAAGAAGATGAAACTCACAACGAGTCTCTTCGCTAAGTACTCAATGTATAAGAGTACAAAGTTGAATTACAACAATAGTGATAACCCACAGCCAGATTATTGGAAGAACCTTCCAAGTAGTTACTTTGACGTATGGAATGAGAGCGATGTACGCTATCGTACATCACAGGCATACGCTGATTGGAAGACCGCTGTTGCATGGTGGGGCAACAAGGAGAATCGCCAGATTCAATGGAATCGTCTTTACTATGCTAATAGGCAAGCCGCTGCTAATGGACAAGATGCGCTCTATTATCTACAAGCAAAGCACATTGACAACCTAACAACAACACTCTCTTCAACTCTTACCAACCATATTGGTAAGAATAAGGTTCTTAATGTTAGCTTCGCACTTGGTCAGAACTTCGCGCGTCATTATCAGACAATGGAAGATTTATTAGGTGCTAAGAGCTTCCATAACGTAAATACTTACGCTATCGGAACATACGCTGCTAATGATCCGCGCATACAATACGACCTCAACACAATGGGTACAAAAGGCTTGGGAAATCTTGTTTATGAAGGTGATAAGTTCGGTTATGACTATAACATCAACGTACGTCGTGGTCAACTATGGGCTAGTTACAACGAAACCATTGGGAAGTTGAATTACATGGTAGCTGGTAGATTAGGCTATGATAACATGTATCGTAATGGTCACATGCGCAATGGTATGTTTGCAGATAACTCATACGGTAAGAGCAAGCACGCAGACTTCGTTTATGGTGGTTTGAAGACAAGTGCTATTCTTACCCTCGGTGGTGGTAATGCGCTTTCTTTAGGCTTAGGTTACGAACACCGCGCACCTAGTGCAAGCAGTGCTTTCGCATCACCAGAGATGAACAACGACTTCATTCTCAACCTTCACAACGAGCGGATTTTCTCCAGCGAATTGAGTTATCAGTACTCTGGCAGTTGGTTACATGCTAACCTTAGCGGTTATTACAACCACATGACACACGTAACTGAATGGCAGAACTTCTACTTCGATGATGCTAACTCATTTACTTATGTTAGCATGACAAACATGAAGAAGAACTATTATGGTATTGAGTTAGGACTCGATTTCAAACTTACTAGCTTCCTAAACTTCAAGGCTCTTGGCACATGGAATGAGGGTAAGAATATCAACAACGCTGATGTTATCTACATGAACTCAACCAAGAGTACATATAATAAGGATGTTGTTTACAACAAGGGGATGCATGAGGCAAACACTCCTCTGAGTATTTATAGCGGAATCCTTAGCTTCCACAAAGCAGGTTGGTTCATCGACTTGAGTGGCAACTACTACGATCGCATCTATCTCTCATACGCTCCAAGTTTGCGTTATGGTAATACTCTACGCACAATGGGTACCGCACTCGGTGGTATGGATGCTGACGGAAACTATACTCCATACGCACAAAGTGAAGGCAAAGGGGGATTCATGTTGGATGCTTCCATTGGAAAGAGTCTCTATTTGCCACATGGAAGTTTGTCTATCAACTTGATGATTACAAACCTCCTCAACAACCAAAAGATTGTTAGTGGTGGTTATGAGCAGAGCCGCAGTAACTATACTATCAATAGAGCTACTGGTGCTGCAACAACACGTGCTTACGACTTCTATCGCAATCCAAAGAAATACTATGTAAATGGTATCAATGGTATGCTGAACGTCGCATATAAATTCTAAAACTAAAGGACAGAAACGATTATGGTAAGATTTAAGTATTTAATGATGGCAGCTGTATGCGCTCTCTTCGCATCTTGCATGAACGATGGTTATACTGACCCAGACGAGAATGCACCAGCTCCTTATGGTAATAACGAACTGACAGAGACGAATGTCATTACTATTGCACAGCTGAAGAATAACTTTGCAACTTACATTGCTACCGACTATCGTGATGGTCGCAGCTTTGCAAAAGTTGATAATGATGTAAAGATTAAGGCGATTGTTACTAGCTCTGATGTACAAGGCAATATCTATCAAGAACTAGCCTTGCAAGATGCAACAGGTGCTATCATTGTTGGTGTAGCGCAGGGTGGACTCTATGGATCACTACCTGTTGGTACAGAAGTGTTGGTTAGCTTGAAGGATCTTTATGTCGGTAACTATGGTAAACAGGCTCAAATCGGTGTACCATCGAAGAATGCAACAGGTGCAGATGTCATTGGACGAATTAGTCGTGTCGCTTGGGATCAACACTACAAGATTCTTTCAACAGGACATAAAGTTGAGCCTACCCTCTTTGCAACAGGTTCAACACCTACAACGTGGAACCTTGATACAGACGGAGGTAAGCTCGGTGTAATCCGTAACGTTAGCTTCAAGAGTAGCAACAACGCAAAGGTAAAAGACACCTTCGCTGATGCTAATGGTGGAGCAGGTAGCGTAAGCTGGACATTGAATGAGCAGGACGGAAAAAAGGTAATTGTATATAACAGTAACTTTGCCGACTTTGCAAACGCTAAAGTTCCAACAGGTAAGGTGGATATCACTGGTATCATCAAACGTTTCAACAACCAGTGGGAAATCATCATTCGCTCTTTGGATGATATTAAACCAGCAGAAAGAGTTGATCCATTTGCAGGACTTCCAGGTACTGGTGATGGCACTCTTGCTAATCCTATTGATGTAACCCGTGCCTTAGCTTACATTGCTTCTGGTCATGCCGATGCAACAGAGTACTATATAAAAGGTAAGATATCTTTAGTCAACAGTGTTGATACAGGCACTTATGGTAATGCTGAATATTACATATCAAATGACGGCACAACCAGCAATCACCTCATGGTATTCCGTGGCTATTGGTTAAATGGTGCAAAGTTCACCACAGCGACAGCCTCACAGCTTACTGTTGGTAAGACTGTTGTTATCCTCGGTAAGTTGAAAGACTATAATGGCACACCTGAGGTTGACCAACGTAGTAAGATTATCTCAATTAATTAACAAGCAAAAGAACAATACACAAGATGAAAAAGATTATTTATTCAATGATGGCATTAGCTATCTCTGCCACAGTTTTCACTAGTTGCGAGGATGTACCTTCGCCATATAACATGACGTTCGACAATGATAATGTTACACCTACCCCACAACCAAAGACCGACCTCAACACAGAGGCTACCGCCTGGACGGTTGCTGAAGCTGTGCAGAAGATACAGGCAGGGCAGACCTCTAATGGTGAGGCATACGTAAAGGGTATCATCTCTGCCATAACTTACTATGATCAGAACCATAAGAGCCTTACTTATTATATCTCTGATAATGGTACAGACAAGACGCTTCAGATTTTCTCTGGTAAAGGTGTAAATGGTGCAGACTTCGCAGCTAAGACAGACTTACAAGTTGGTCAGACTATAGTTGTTAAGGGTAATCTCAAAGAATACACCAATAAACAAGGACAAAAAGTTATGGAGATGGAGAAAGGTAGTAAGATTATCACCATCGGTAGTTCTACAACTCCACAACCATCAACAGCAGTCCTTACTGCAAAATTTGCAACAGGTGAAGACAATTTCACAATCAATAACATCAACCTGCCTTCAGAGCTCACCTTCGTTTGGATGCACGACGCTACAAACAAATACATGAAGGCTTCTGCATTTAAGAGTTCACACAACTACGCTGCTCAAAGCCGTCTCGTTTCTCCTAAATTCAGTCTTGCAGGTAAGACTTCTGCTACACTTTCATTCAAGCATGCAGCTCGTTTCTTTGCCAACGCTGCCAATGAGTTCAAGGTACAAGTCTCTACTGATGGTACAACATGGCATGATGTATCCGTTTCAGCTTATCCAACAGGAGCTGACTGGAAGTTTATCGATGCTACATGTGATCTCACAGCTTATACTGGTCAATCAACCGTTTACATCGGATTCCTCTACACCAGCACAGCAACAAAGGCTGGTTCATGGGAGATCAAGGACGTAGAGGTGAAGTAAAAAACAATATGAAATATTTGGCAGGGTGCAGAATTATTCGTAATTTTGCACCCTGTTGAGTATTGACTCCCAGCTTATTTAGGAGGAAGACAAAGACAAGACACATTATTAACAATTAGATAATAACAAAATGAAACAAGGTATTCATCCAGAAAACTATCGCCCCGTCGTATTCAAAGATATGTCCAACGGCGATATGTTCCTTTCAAGGTCTACATGCAAGACTACAGATACAGTAGAGTTTGAAGGCGAAACTTACCCAGTGGTAAAAGTCGAAATCTCAAGTACCTCTCACCCATTCTATACAGGTAAGAGCAAACTTGTTGATACAGCAGGTCGCGTAGACCGCTTCATGAGCCGTTACGGTAAGTTGAAGAAGTAATCGATAAATATCTTTCGATTTAAAGACATATAAAGTGCGAACAAACGTAGTTGCATATACGTTTGCTCGCACTTTTGCATTTGAAACAATCATCTTTTCTAACTTATTTTACCCTCCTAACACAAGATAATGAATAGGATATTATTAAGCACAAGTACATTCTTTCTCTCATTGCTGGCTCTATCTACTTTCTCTTCATGCAGCAAGGACGATAGCAACTCCAATGGTACTGGCAAAGCAAAAGCTGTCGTTAATAACGCAAACTCAAACTTAAAGGATGTTCGACCAGCAACACATCGCCTTGAATTTCCAAAGCTAAAAGGTGGAAGCAGCACTATTCTCACACATAAACTTAACACTGGAGAGATAAACTATAGCGTAGAATGGGACATTGTAAAGAAGTCGAACAGATGGACCTGCTATGAGATTTATGCGAGAAACGTTGAGAAGAACGTACCCAGGAAGCCATACACCGATCCGAATCAGTATCCCTTTGACCCACTCTTCCCTGCTAATGCTTTCTTTACTTACGATCCTTATCGCGGTTCAGGCTATGATCATGGACATCTATGCCCCTCGGAAGATAGGAGATACTCAAGGGAATCGAACGACCAGACATTCTATCTTAGCAACATGCAACCTCAAGTTCATGGCTTCAATGCTGGCGTTTGGGAGACGATGGAAAGCAAGATGAGAACATATATCACTGCTGCCAAAATCTCAAAAGATACACTCTTCATCTGTCGTGGTGGTACGATTGATAAGGCAGGACAATTCATGACGATTAGAAGTAATTTCATCGTCCCTAAATACTTCTTCTCAGCTGCCCTGATGAAGTATAAGGTGTACGGACAAGATAAGTGGGAGTACAAGGCTATCGGCTTCTGGTTTGAACACAAAAGTAATTCTGACAGGTCGCTTAAACCTTATGTTGTCAATATCAATGAGCTTGAGCAACTCACCGGTATAGACTTCTTCTGCAATCTACCAGACGACATTGAGCGAAAGGTAGAAAGCCTATCAAAAGCGCAAATCATAAACCTCTGGAACATACGATAGGTACTTCCTGCTCAAAAGAACGGACTTTACAGACCTGTTTAATAACAGGTCTGCCCAAACGTTCTCACCCGTTTGCGAATCGCTTACCACCTGTTCCAGCATTATTTATTACCCGTTCCACATTTCTTTCTAACGTGTTGCGCATCAGTTTCACCTATTTAAATTAGAATTATTCCCTAATTAAATTTCATTTTCACTACGCTGAAATTATTCTTTCACTACGCTGAAAATATATTTTCACTATGCTGAAATTGTCTTCTCACTACGGTGAAAATATAATTTTGTCCGTATAAAATTATTACGCGTCCCAATAAAAAAGAGAAAGAAACCTTTAAAAAAGACACAAGACGCATGAGTAAGGAACAGGAGACAAGGAAGAAAGAATATCGGAACCTATTAGACAAAGGGCGCAAACAGGGTTCAAAAGGATTTGAATTAGCATAAATGGAAATAACGGAGGCTATGATTAGCATTTTTCAGAATTTATAAGTACCTTTGCCATGTAGCAAGAGGTGTAAGAGAAAGCTAGCCAAAGTTATGCTATTACGCACACTACCAATATTATAAGAGAAGAATACTGAATGAAAGAATTTATCATATCTGAAGTAAAAACAGAGACTGCTATATTAGTGGGCCTCATCACAAAGGAGCAAGACGAAGCCAAGACGAAGGAGTATCTTGACGAACTAGAGTTCCTTGCTGATACCGCAGGCGCTGTTACCGTTAAACGATTCACACAGAGAGTGAGTGGTCCGAGTGCTGTTACTTACGTTGGTAAGGGTAAGCTCGAAGAAATCAAAGAATATATCAAGCAGAAAGAAGACGATGATGAGCCTATTGGTATGGTTATCTTTGACGACGAGCTATCAGCCAAGCAAATGCGCAATATAGAGCAGGAACTCGGCGTAAAGATACTAGACCGCACCTCTCTCATTCTCGACATCTTCGCTATGCGTGCGCAAACTGCTAATGCGAAGACACAGGTTGAATTGGCACAATATCGTTATATGTTACCTCGCCTACAACGTCTATGGACACACTTGGAGCGTCAGGGTGGAGGTTCTGGCTCTGGCGGTGGTAAGGGATCAGTAGGTTTGCGTGGTCCTGGTGAGACACAGTTGGAGATGGACCGCCGTATCATCCTTCAGCGAATGTCTCTCTTAAAGCAGCGATTGGCCGAAATAGATAAACAGAAGACAACCCAACGTAAGAAACGTGGGCGTCTGATTCGTGTAGCACTAGTCGGTTATACGAATGTGGGCAAGTCAACCACTATGAATCTGCTCGCCAAGAGTGAGGTATTTGCCGAGAATAAGCTCTTTGCTACATTGGACACAACCGTGCGTAAAGTCGTTGTAGAGAATCTTCCCTTCTTGCTTGCTGATACCGTTGGATTCATCCGCAAACTCCCCACAGACTTGGTCGATTCCTTCAAATCGACGCTTGATGAGGTGAGAGAGGCCGACTTACTTTTACATGTTGTGGATATTTCTCACCCTGATTTCGAAGAGCAGATACAGGTTGTAAACCAAACGCTCACCGAACTAGGATGTGCTGATAAGCCCTCTATGATCATCTTCAATAAGATTGATAACTATCATTGGATAGAAAAGGAAGAGGACGATCTCACGCCAGCAACCAAAGAGAATATCACCTTGGATGAGCTCAAGAAAACCTGGATGGCTAAGGAACATGAGCAATGTCTGTTCATCTCAGCTAAGAAGAAGGAGAATATAGACGAGTTCCGGGACGTGCTTTACAAGAAGGTGCGTGAGTTGCATGTGCAGAAGTATCCCTACAATGACTTCCTTTATAACATCGAAGAAGAATAAATATTATTGGGCTAATAAGGCTAATTGGGCTAATAAGGCAGGCTAACAACAACAACTAAAAGAAAAAGATATGCAATATCGTTCCCTAACACCTGAAGAGATAGACATACTAGAGAAGAATAGCTGCTGGGCAGAGGATTGGACTCGTGTGAAGGTTGCAGAGGAAGACTTTCAAGCAAAGTTCTTCCATCGTGTGATGTTTTATGGTGATATCCGATTGGGAAAATGCCAGAAGGATATAGAAATAGCAAAGGATTTCGTTAAGCACTCGGGTATCAACGATGCCACCTTACGTAATGTCACCGTTGGCGACAACTGTCTGATTGAGAAGATCGGGAACTATATTAACAATTACACCATAGGTGATGGCTGCCTTATCTCCAATGTTTCTGTTATGGAGACCACGGAGGGGGCAACCTACGGAGAGGGCAATCTAATTGCTGTGCTCAATGAGGTTGGTGATGGAAACGTGATACTATTCCATGACTTAAATAGTCAGTTTGCAGCATTCATGGTCAAGCATTTCAATGATAAAGACCTCAAGAATGCAATACGCAGGCTTGTCTCTGAAGAGATAGCCCGCACCAACCCTGACCGCGGTACCATCGGTAATAACGTGAAGATTATCAATACACGGGAGATAACAAACACGGTGATACAAGATGATTGCGAGATATCAGGTGCTAGCCGATTGAGTGATTGCACAATACTTAGTTCAGAGAATGCTAGTGTATTCATTGGTACTGGTGTCATCTGTGAGAACTCGATTATCTCTGACGGATCTAGTATTGTGAATAGCGTAAAGATGCAAGATTGTTTTGTTGGAGAGGCATGCCAGATAACTAATGGTTTCACTGCCTCACAAAGTGTATTCTTTGCTAATTCATTCATGGCAAACGGCGAGGCTTGTGCTGCCTTCTGCGGACCTTTCTGCGCATCGCATCACAAGAGCTCACTACTCATCGGCGGTATGTTCTCCTTCTATAATGCAGGATCAGGAACCAACTTCTCTAACCATGCGTATAAGATGGGACCAATGCACTGGGGAATATTGGAACGTGGTACGAAGAATGCCAGTGGTAGCTACCTGTTAATGCCAGCTACGATAGGAACATTCTCTGTATGCTTTGGTAAGTTAATGCACCACCCTAACACAACAGCTCTCCCCTTCTCTTATCTTATTGCAGAGGCCGACAAGATGTTCCTTGTGCCTGGTCGTAACATAACAACGGTAGGACTTTATCGTGACATACGCAAGTGGCCTAAACGTGATATGCGTCCGCAACAGTCACAGAAGAGCATTGTTAACTTCGATTGGCTGTCTCCTTTCTCTGTTGGTGAGATATTAAGAGGAAAGAAGATATTGGAGAGTCTGCGTCAAGCGAGTGGTGATAACGTATCAGCATACAACTATCACGAATATACTATCAATGCTTCCAGCCTACGTAAGGGTATCAAATACTATGATATAGCCTTGCGCATCTACATGGGTGCAGTGCTCAAGCGTGCACATAAGTGGGGCTTCTTTGGTAAACCAGAGACCGAAGTCGGTACAGGTAAATGGAACGACTTATCAGGCTTATTACTTCCAGAATCAGAAGAGATGCGCCTTATCAGTGATATTAAGGATGGTACGCTTGAAACCATACAAGATGTTATTGAACGCTTTACGGAAATCAACGATAACTATCGAGTATATCAATGGGCATGGACTTATCGCATGATCCTTGAATATTATGGTATCAAGGAGATTACTGCAGAAGACGATGAACGTATCAAGAAAGATTACGTGGAAGCACGTCGTGCATGGATTGCCGAGATTAGGAAAGACGCTCAAAAGGAGTTTGATATGGGCGATGTGGAGCCAGAAGTATTTGAGTCGTTCGTCAATAGTCTTGATCATGAGATAGACTTTGAGAATTGATAACCAACCTTATATTCAACAACTAAACTATTATGGTATGAGAAAGTATTTCCTTAATCAAATCTACATGAAGGGGATTTGTGTGGGAGCAATGCTTCTACTAACAACCCTTGTGGGACATGCACAACGTTACAACTACGAGAGTGTGCCAAATGACCCCATGCAAACGCGTATCTATACGCTGAAAAACGGACTGAAGATTTACTTATCAGTAAACAAGGAGAAACCTCGTGTGCAAACTTACATTGCCGTTCGAACAGGGTCACGTAATGACCCAAAGGAGACAACTGGTTTGGCTCACTACTTAGAGCACCTTATGTTCAAAGGTACTACCCACTTCGGCACATCTAACGCCGAAGCAGAACGTCCTTATCTAGATTCTATTGAAGCACGATTCGAACAATATCGTCACATCACTGACCCAGTAGCACGCAAGAAGTGGTATCATCAGATTGATTCCATCTCTCAACTAGCTGCTCGTTATAATATTCCTAACGAGTACGATAAGATGATGACTGCTATTGGAAGTTCTGGGACAAATGCCTACACATCGAATGATGTCACTTGTTATGTTGAGAATATTCCTTCAAATGAGATTGACACATGGGCAAAGATACAAGGGGATAGATTCCAGAACATGGTAATCCGTGGATTCCATACAGAGCTTGAAGCTGTGTACGAGGAGTATAACATTGGACTGGCAAGTGACTGGCGCAAGATGTATGCAGCTTTGTTTGCAAAGTTGTTCCCTACACATCCTTATGGAACACAAACAACTATTGGACTTGGAGAGCACTTAAAGAACCCTTCAATTGTCAATATTAAGAATTACTTCCACAAGTATTATGTTCCTAACAATATTGCTATCTGTTTATCTGGCGACTTGAATCCGGACGAGACTGTGGCAACTATTGATAAGTATTTCGGTAATTGGAAGCCAAGTGCACATATAGATGTACCACAATATGCAGCTCAACCTGCAATCACAGCACCTATCGACACAACTGTTATCGGTAAGGAAGCTCCTATGTTCTTCATGGGTTGGCGTGCTGATGCTAGTAACTCTCAACAGATTGATACCCTAGAAGTAATTGGAGAGTTACTATCGAATGGCAAAGCAGGTTTATTCGACTTAGACCTCAATCAAAAGATGAAGGTACAAGAAGTCGGTGCTGGCGTTGCTGATATGAACGATTACTCTGTATTCTATCTCCATGGTCAATCTAAGAAAGGACAAACATTACCAGAAGTTCGTAGTTTGGCATTAGATGAGATTGAGAAGTTAAAGAAAGGACAATTCTCTGACGATTTACTTCCTTCTATCATCAACAACTATAAAAGACATTATTACACACAGCTTGATAACAATCAGTTCCGAGCAAAGCAGTTTGTTAATGCATTCATCAACCATAAGAACTGGAAACAGGAAGTAGAAAAGATTAGTCGTATATCTAAACTAACAAAGACTGACATCGTTAGGTTTGCTAACCACTTCTTTGGTAATAACTTCGCGTGTGTTTACAAAGAGCAAGGCAATGACACTACTATTAAGAAGGTGGAAAAGCCAGCCATCACTCCTATCCCTACTAACAACGATAAACATAGTGCGTTCTTGGAGGAGATTGTGAATACAAAGGCAACTCCTATTCAACCTCAGTTCGTTGATTATAAGCGTGACCTGACAAAGGCGACAACAAAGAAGGGCTTACCTATCCTTTATAAGCAGGAAACATCTAACGATCTCTTCACGCTCTGCTTTGCTCTTCCTTTCGGTGACGAACACGATCCAAAGCTCGCTTATGCAGCTGAATATCTTGAGTATCTTGGAACTAATAAGCTCACTAACGAACAGATCAAACAACAGTTCTATAAGCTAGCATGCGACTATAGGATCTCTGAAAGGAATGATCGTACATATATCACACTCAATGGTCTGAACTCAAATATGCCACAAGCTCTTGCATTATTAAACGATTTACTTAATAATGCAAAGGTAGATAAGCAGGCTTATAACCTCTATGTTGAACAGGTTTTGAAATCACGCAGCGATAATAAAGCTAATCAGCAACAGAACTTTGCTGCTCTGAGAAACTATGCAACGTATGGAGAATACAACCCAACCCGTAATATTCTTAGTGAGCAAGCTCTTAGAGCAATGAATCCACAAGAACTACTAAATATGTTGAAAGGGTTGAAGAACTATAAGCAGACAGTTCTCTATTATGGACCATCAAGTCTAAAGGCAATTGATGAACTTATTAGTAAAGCCATTCAATCACCTAAGAAGTTTGCTGAAATTCCAGCAGCTAAACGTTACATAGAGCAGACAACACCAAAGAATGAGGTGATTATTGCTCCTTATGAGGCAAAGAATATCTATATGGTACAGCTTCATAACGAGAATCAAGATTGGACACCTGAACGTGCCCCAATCATTGCTCTATTCAATGAATACTTCGGTGGTAGCATGAATGCAATCGTCTTCCAAGAGTTGCGCGAAGCACGTGGACTTGCTTACTCTGCCTATGCACAATATGATACACCTTATCGTTTAGGTGATAAGGAGAGTTTCTACACCTATATTATTACACAGAACGATAAGATGATGGATTGTGTACACGAGTTTAACAAGCTCCTTGATGATATGCCTGTGCGTCAAGCAGGTTTTGATCTAGCAAAACAAAGTTTGATGAAGAGCTTGGCGTCTGCACGTACCACAAAGTACTCTATCCTCACCTCTTACCTTGCAGCACAACGATTAGGACTTGATACCTCATTAGGCGAAGTTATTTACAAAGCTCTTCCAGCACTACAACTGAAAGATGTAATCGACTTTGAGAAGAAGTATGTAGCTAATAAGCCGTTTAAGTACATTATCCTTGGTGATGAGAAAGAGCTTGATATGAAGGGGCTTGAGAAGATTGCACCTATCAAGAAGGTCACTACAGAAGAAATCTTCGGATATTAGAACAAGGTAAAAGCGAATAAACAAGAAAACATACAAAAACATAATAACAAACAAATAGAAAACGCCGCTGTGCCTTATACAACAAAGGCACAGCGGGAAAACAAAACATTATGGCTGAATTCAAATATGCACCAATGTTTCAATTGGGCAAGGATGACACCGAGTACAGACTGATCTCTAAAGAGGGAATTAGTGTAGGTGAATTTGAAGGTAAAGAGATCCTTAAAGTAAGTAAAGAAGCGTTGACGCTCCTAGCACAAGAAGCTTTCCACGACTGTGAGTTTACTCTCCGTCGTGCGCACAATGAGCAAGTTGCGAAGATTCTAACTGACCCAGAGGCTTCAGAGAACGATAAGTATGTTGCTCTCCAATTCCTCCGCAATGCTGAGACGGCAGTTAAGGGTGTATTACCTTTCTGTCAGGATACGGGTACGGCTATCATTCATGGTGAGAAGGGACAGCAAGTTTGGACTGGCTTCGAGGATGAGGAAGCGCTCTCACGTGGTGTATTCAATACTTTCACAGAGGAGAACCTTCGTTACTCGCAGAACGCTCCTCTTAACATGTATGATGAGGTAAACACAAAGTGTAACCTCCCTGCACAAATTGATATAGAGGCTGTTGAGGGCGCAGAATATCGATTCGTAATGGTTGCCAAAGGTGGTGGCTCTGCTAATAAGACCTACTTCTACCCTATGACAAAGGCTACCATCCAAAACGAGGGAACGTTGATTCCATTCCTCGTAGAGAAGATGAAGAGCCTAGGTACTGCTGCTTGCCCTCCTTACCACATCTGCTTTGTTATTGGTGGTACATCTGCTGAGAAGAATCTACTGACAGTTAAACTCGGTAGCATTAAGTACTATGATAATCTACCAACTACAGGTGATGAGACTGGTCGTGCTTTCCGTGACATCGACCTAGAAGCTAAACTCCTAGACGAGGCACATAAGATCGGGCTTGGTGCGCAGTTCGGTGGTAAGTACCTAGCACATGATATCCGTGTCATCCGCTTGCCACGCCATGGTGCAAGTTGCCCTATAGGTATGGGCGTAAGCTGTTCTGCTGACCGCAACATCAAGGCTAAGATTAACAAAGATGGCATCTGGTTAGAGAAGATGGATACTAATCCAAGTGAGTTAATACCAGAGGAGTACCGCAAGCCAGGAGAGGGTGCAAAGGGCATTGAGATTGATCTTGATAAGGGTATCGATGCAGTACGTGCGGAATTAACAAAGTATCCTGTATCTACACGCGTCAATCTAAAGGGAACTATCATCGTAGCACGTGACATAGCACATGCTAAGTTGAAGGCTCGTTTGGATGCAGGTGAAGACTTACCTCAGTACTTCAAGGATCACCCAATCTTCTATGCTGGTCCTGCTAAGACACCTGCAGGTTATCCTTGTGGTTCAATGGGACCAACAACAGCTAACCGAATGGATCCATACGTAGATGAGTTCCAGAGTCATGGTGGCTCACTCGTTATGTTGGCGAAAGGTAATCGTACGCAAGTTGTTACCGATGCATGTAAGAAGCATGGCGGATTCTATCTCGGTACGATTGGTGGTGTAGCTGCTGTCCTTTCTCAAAGTAGCATTAAGAGCATTGAGTGCGTAGAATACCCAGAACTTGGTATGGAGGCTATCTGGAAGATTACAGTTGAAGACTTCCCTGCTTTCATCCTTGTCGACGATAAGGGACATGATTTCTTTAAGGAATTAAAGCCATGGACTGGTTGCAGTTGCAATAAATAAAGAATAAGAGTACATAAAATAACGTGAGTTCGACGAATTCACGTTAACTAAAAACAAAAGGGTTCACAACCATTCTTGTGAGCCCTTTTAAGTTTACTATTCAACAAACTTGTTTATTCGTCAACTCCAAAGCAAGACACAGAAAGCTTACTATCTACTCTGTTAGGGTTACTAATGCTAACACAATATTCTCCGGTATCGTCTATATCGACTGTAAGCAATAAAGAACTTTTACCATATCGTTTATATGTAAAATCCTTTTCTTGCCTATTATAACCACCATAAGTTATTTTACCTGTTAATTCATTTTGCCTTGCTAAAGACAACTTACGAGTTTTACTTACAGAAAACTGTGAAACCTTAACAAAAGATTTTGGATCTTCATTTACATCTGGAACTCTTATGAGAATAACTACTTTCCCTTTAGGAATCCTTACAGGAGAAGCTTCTGGCTTTACATATAGTTTACTTTCTGGTCCCCACAACTGGTCTTTTATCTTAACTTGACCAATAGCTCTTTCCATTTTTATATATGTTTTATCTTCTATAATTACATATAAAGGCATCACCATTAAACTCTGGTTCAGGAAATATAAGACTAGTAGAATTCTGATTGGCAGTTTTTTCGTCTGTAATATCTATTCGCCCAAGAATAGAATGCTCTACATAGGCAACCTTTGCCTTCTCTATATCAAACTCTGTTCCAGCCCTCATATAAATTATGGTATTTCCTTTTAGACTCAATATAGAATCAACATAAAATCCATCTTTCGCTAAAGGCTTAATAAAATTTTTAGAACTTTGAGCATTAAGAGACATAGTTGCCAACAAAGCTACCAATAATATGAGAATCCTTAAGTTTTTCATTCGTAAAATTATATCAATGAATAAATCTTATTATTGAAGATATTTTTAGAACGTCCACTTAGCAGCAATAGTTGGGATAGCGTAGAAGCGGTTATTCTTACCCTTATCGTTATAAACGAAGTTGTTGCTAAGCTCAACTTCAGAACCTAAGGACAGATTCACATTCTTCATTCCCTTTAGTGTGTTAAGGTTAAACCAGAACTGTGGCTCTGAAATCATGATTAACTTGCCCTTTACATTCGGATCATACCAGACATCGCAGAAACCATCAAATGTGCAAAGACCCTTTGCAAAGGTGGTACTCCAAACCTCAGTCAACTGAAAACCACTAAATGGATGCCAGCCTTTATTAGCGTTCTTGAAATAATACTTATACATTAACTGAACGCTGAATGTCTTAGAGAAATCCTTTGAAGCCCAGTTCCAAGCACCACCAAGGAGAACTGCATGCTGATAACGATTACCTACATAATCACCATCTTTCAAGTTAGTTCCAGCACCACCATTATACTCTACATGGGCTGCCCACTGCTTGTTCTTTGAGAGATTAAACTCACGAGCGATCTCCCAATAAGCGCCGATAGCACCATCTCGCTTATAGTCAATATCGGTGAACATGAAGGTAGAGCCCCAAGTATCAGGTTTAAACATCTCAACAGTAGTCGTTACCGACATGCGCGAAGAGAGATCTTTGTAAAGACTGTGTCCTAAGTCGTAATGAACTTGAACGTTTTGTGCCATAGCACCACTAAAAGCTGCCATCAAGAGGATGGCGAGGGAAAAGAATCTTTTCATATTGTTTTTAAGTTATTATTAGAAAACTGCTGCAAAGTTACAAAAAAAACTTAATGTCTCAACGCAATAGTAAAATAATACTTAACTTTGTAACACTTATGAGAATAGATATTATCACCGTTTTACCAGAAATGCTGGAAGGATTCGTGCATGAGAGCATCCTTGCCAGAGCCGAAAAGAAAGGACTTGCAGAGATAAGGCTGCATAACCTTCGTGATTATACAAAGGATAAGTGGCGCAGAGTGGACGATTACCCATTCGGCGGACAGGCTGGAATGGTTATGCAGATTGAACCTATTGATAATTGTATTAGTGCTTTAAAGGAAGAGAGAGATTATGACGACGTTATCTTCACCTCTCCCGATGGCGAACAATTCAATCAGAAGATAGCCAATGACTTATCAATGGGGGGTAACATCATCATTCTTGCAGGTCACTATAAGGGGATTGATCAGCGAGTACGTGACCATCTCATTACACGTGAAATTTCTATAGGCGACTTCGTGCTTACGGGTGGCGAACTACCTGCTGCTATCATTGCCGACGCTGTGGTTCGACTCGTTCCAGGCGTTATCAGTGACGACCAAAGTGCGCTCTCTGATTGTTTTATGGACGATATGCTTTCCGCTCCAATCTATACACGCCCACGCAGTTATAAAGGATGGGATGTACCAGAGATATTGCTAAGCGGTAATGAAGCTAAGATCAAGCAATGGGAATTCGATCAAGCAATGGAGCGAACAAAGCGGTTACGTCCCGACTTACTAAAGGAATAGAATTAATACAACTCAAAGTAAAAGCAATATTATGGAACAAATTAAAGAATTACCCAAAGTAGGATTCCTAGAAGCAGTTAAAAGAATCTTCACGAGAGCTTTGAAACTAAACACTCGTAGTCGTCGCTCTGAATTTTGGTGGGGGACGTTGTTTCTCATCATTGTTAGCTATTTATGCGATTTTATCCCAGTCATAGGTCGTTATCTTAACATCGTCTTAATGCTCCTGAACTGCTCTATGATTATTCGTCGTCTGCACGACACAGGCAAAAGTGGATGGTGGCTCTTAACGAACATCATCATTGAAGCTATTGGCATATCTCTCATGCTTCTGGGAATAGGGACAACGAACATTGACGCTCTCTTCGGCGATATAGACACTATGATACCTTTAATCAAAACAGCTATGGGCGGTGGAATTGCCATCTTCGGTATGCTAATCTGGTTTGTTAGTCTCGCTTTCAGTTTCATCATATTTGCATTTACAACAATGGATAGTCAAAGAGAAGCTAATAAATATGGTGAATCTCCGAAGTATGTAACCCAAAATATAACCGACTAACTATCACGAAGAGAGCTATACCTCTTTGAAATTATATACTCAATTCAATTATAAGGGTTCCTCACAGCAATATACCTGTGAGGAATCCTTTATTTTTACCCATATAGACAGAGAAGATAGCATCATCTTCCGCCATCCAATTAGACTACAATCTTACTCCTAATACCCATGCGAGGCACCTGTAAGTTAATGTACGATAGCACTTATACTTGACATCGCATCCTCCTTAGCCTTTATCAACCGCATTATACAAGTTTGTATAACGAGTTATACACGTCTGTATAATCAATTATACACGTTTGTATAATCAGTTATACACGTTTGTATAATCAGTTATACACGTTTGTATAATTAGTTATACACGCCTGTATAATTCGCTATACAAACGTGTAGAACTCGATAGGTCTTATAGGAATACGATTGTACTGCTTATATAAGTATCATCGTATTACTTATATAAGCAGAAAAGAACTTATAATTGAAAGGCGAAGACTGTGCTTACTTATAACGTTTCATGCGCATAAGCACGGGATAATGCTCTTCATAGCGATCGAACTCAATGCTCTGCCCGTCATAACCATTCTCGGTAAAGGCATCACGGACGTCCTGTTGTTCTTCTTCGGTGATGGCACGGAGTTGTTCCTTAACATGATAATAGGTAGCTGCACCGAAGCATTGCATAACGCTCAGTCGGACGCCACGCAAATCGGAGGCACGCACGTTGTCAAAGATGTGTGAGATTCCCCAAGCATAGCGTTCCTTGCGGTTAGATATAAAGAGCGGACAATTAGGCTTGCCCGTTATCACGTTCGGATTGGTTACCATATAACGATCTCGTGTGCAATTTGCAAGCATCTGATAGGCTACGTGGCGGAAGCATTCATTTGCTTTTCCACAATGAGAGCCAGGGCAATGAGCAAAATCAATGTCTAAAAGGTTATATTCCTCTTGTGTCATAATACTATTATTTTAAATTGTAATGGTTAGTTCTTAACAGATACAAAGGTAATGATAATTTCTTACATAATGGCAAATAACTTGGACTGATAATTTGATGTGAAGAGCTTCCTATAGTTATTCGATTATATTTATCCCATTACTCGACATGTTCCTTTATAAAGTCTTCGCCTAAGCGGAATCCTTCTTCGTAAAGATCTTCGAGCTTGTTGACATCCTTCTCCATTCTACCAACAACAACGGGCTTCTCTGGGCGAATGACGAGTATCTTTCCTTGTTCTTCTAACTCGTCAATCAAATCTAACTGACGATTATACGCCTCTATACGATGACTTAATGCAACGCGTAGGCGGGGGTAATTACGATAGATAAACTTAGGTTGCTTATAGTCTTTACCCTTATCTCGCCATCCTTTATTACGTGTGCAAATCACTACGTTTGTTTCGTGTCCAGTCTCAATAGAGTGTTGAACAGGAATAGAATCAACGATACCACCATCCAACAAAGGCTTGCCATCTATGGTGACAATCTTACTTACATAAGGCAAACTGGAGGATGCCCGTGCTAACTCATTTAATCTCTTCGCATTGCCCTCAGTTTCGGTAAGATATTCAGCTAACCCAGTCTCACAATTCGTTACAACCATCTCATAGACTTCGCCTAACTTACTTTGACGGAAGTACTCATCATAATCGAAGGGGACAAGCTCAAATGGGAACTGCTTATACAACAACTCAGGATTAAAAATGCAGCCTTGTGTTACCAAATGGCGCAAGCCTATATAATCATACTTGGCAAGCATATCTATGTTAGAAATACGTGCGCGGCGAGGCTGTCTGCTCATATATGACAAGCCGTTACAGGCACCTGCCGATACAGCTACGACATACTTAAAACGAAGATTGTACTTCATAAAAGCATCCAATACGCCCGAGGTAAATACTCCACGCATGCCACCTCCTTCTAATACTAAGCCCGTATTCCTATCAATTTGCATAAAAACTCGTTAAAAAACAACTGCAAAGTTAATAACTTTCAACCAAAAATAACTATCTTTGCAATCAAACCATCTAATTTATTGAAATATGTTTAGCAAAGAAACTTATGTAAACCGCCGAGCAGAGCTAAAGAAGCTTGTAAAGAGTGGTATCATCATTCTCTTTGGCAATAACGAATCACCTGCAAACTTCCCTGCAAATGGTTATTATCCGTTCCGCCAAGACTCGTCTTTCCTCTATTACTTCGGTATGAAGCGTGATGGGCTTGTTGGTGTGATTGATGTTGATAACGACACTGAGACACTCGTTGGTGACGACATTGACATTGATGACATCGTTTGGTATGGAAGTGTTGATTCAGTTAGAGACATGGCCAATGCCGTTGGCGTGGCTAACACAGTAGACATGAAAGGACTCAAGACGATTTGCAACAACGCATTGCGTGAGCACCGTAAAGTCCATTTCCTTCCCCCTTATCGTGCCGATATAAAGATTCAGATCTTTGATCTCTTCGGTATTCATCCTAACCAGCAGAAAGAATCAGCAAGCATGGATCTCATCCGTGCCGTCGTAAAGATGCGTTCTGTGAAGACGCAAGAAGAAATCGAAGAACTGGAGCGTGCTGCCGTTATTGGTTATAAGATGCACACAACAGCGATGATTATTGCTAAACCTGGCGTAACGGAGAAGTACGTTGGTGGACAGGTTAGCGGTATCGCTAGTTCTTACGGTGCAATGGTTTCTTTCCCAACCATCTTCTCGCAACATGGTGAGATTATGCACGGTATCCCATCAATGGCAGTATTGGAATCAGGTCGACTTGCATTATGTGATGCTGGTGCTGAGACCATCAACCACTATTGCTCGGATAACACACGTACTTTCCCAGTAAATGGCAAGTTTACGCAGAGACAATTAGAGATATACAAAGTTGTTGAGGAATGTCATGACGCTGCTTTGAAGTATGCGAAACCAGGAGTCAAGTATGCCGATGTTCACTTTGCTATTTGCCGTATTCTCTTCGATCGCATGAAAGAATTAGGCTTAGCAAAGGGCGATACAGACGCTGCTGTTGCTGCTGGCGCACACGCAATGTTCCTGCCTCATGGATTAGGTCACATGATGGGTATGGACGTTCATGATATGGAATCGTTCGACCAGATTAACGTAGGATTCGATGAGGAGACACGCCCTAACCTAGAGCAATTTGGAACGAACTGCTTGCGTATGGGTCGCCGTCTGGAAGAAGGATTCGTGGTAACTGATGAGCCTGGTATCTACTTCATCCCTGCTCTCATTGACGAATGGAGAGCAAAGAAACACTGCGCTGACTTCTTGAACTTCGATAAGCTCGACGAGTATAAAGACTTCGGTGGAATACGTCTTGAGGACGATATCCTCATCACCAAGGAGGGATGTCGCTTTATTGGTAAAGACCTCATCCCTTACCATCCAAAGGATGTTGAAGAGTTTATCGCAGCCAACAGAAAGTAATTGATAACATATAATTAATAATTTCATCCAAGGCTGCCACTCAATGCAAAAGCTAACAATGGCAGCCTACTTTTATTTACAACTTTATGAAGAAAACATTAGTAGTAGCACTGCTCGCTTTGGTAGCGATAGGCGCTAACGCTGCAGACAAGAAAGAAGCATCTGCTTCTAACAAGCCTGTCTTTACGGTAGTAAAGCAGAACCCAATTACAAGTATTAAAGACCAGAACCGCTCAGGTACGTGCTGGGATTACTCCACACTTAGCTACTTCGAGGCGGAGATTCTCAAGAAGACTGGTAAGACTTACGACCTCTGCGAGAGCTTCGTAGCTAACAAGACCTACATGGATCGTGCCGTTCAAGTTGTTCGTCTGCATGGCGATTGCCAGTTTGCACAAGGCGGTTCAGCATACGACGTACTTTACACCATTCAGCACCATGGTATCGTACCAGAAAGCGCAATGCCTTTCCCAGGTTCGCTCTATGGCGACTCATTGAATAACTTCAACGAGTTCTTCTCATTGATGGAACCATACGTAAACGCTGTTGCACGCAACAAGGCTAATAAGATTTCAGGTCAATGGAAGGTTGGATTGCAAGGCATTCTTGATGCTTACCTCGGCAAGTGCCCAGATAAGTTCACATACGAAGGCAAGCAATACACTCCAGAGACTTTCGCTGCAAGCCTCGGTGTAAATTGGGACGATTACGTAACCATTACCTCTTACACACACCATCCATTCTACACCACATTCGCTGTAGAAGTACAGGACAACTGGCGTTACCCACTATCTTATAACCTTCCGATGGATGAGATGATGCGCGTCATCGATAATGCCGTAATGAATGGTTACACCGTTGCTTGGGGTGGCGATGTTAGTGAGCCTGGTTTCTCACGCAAGGGACTCGCTTACATGGTTGATGGCAAGAAGGTTGAGAGCATGAAGGGTAGTGACATGGCTCACTGGCTAGGTCTATCTACTGCGAAGAAGAAGGATCTGATCGACTCTCTCGGCGTAAACGTGCCAGAGATTACCCCTACACAGAAGCAGCGTCAAGAGCGTTTCGACAACTGGGAGCTAACCGATGACCATGGTATGCTCATATTTGGTATCGCAAAGGATCAGAATGGTAAGGAGTACTACATGGTAAAGAACTCTTGGGGTGAGACTGGTGACTACAAGGGTATCTGGTACATGACAAAGGACTTCATTGCAGCTAACACCATGGACTACATGATTAACAAGAATGCAATTCCTAAGGATATTCGCAAGAAGTTGGGACTCTAATCACTTAGATTCCTATCACAAATAACTCTTCCCGTTCCATAGCTATGGAGCGGGATTTTTTATGCTCTAAGCCTCGAAACAAACCAGTCTACCCACACTTTCACACATCAACAACACATCGTGCGAAACACCCTATACAATAGTATAAACCACCCATAACCACCCGTAAGACATAAGCATAAAAGAAGAAAAACATACGGTATTGCATTTCATTTTCCCCGCATTCGCTTTCTTTTCTCAAGTGTTCTGCATTGTTTTGATACGTATATAACTGTATTATCTAAGCGTGATAAAGTATTATCTAAGTCTGATAATTAATTATCTAAGCGTGATAATTAATTATCAGACTTAGATAATATGAAAACATACGTATTCCGCAAATACAGAATAAGCACGGAAATAATACAAGATGCGTATAAAACAAACACGGAAACCGCAAGTGAGTGTAGTACATAAGGCTACTAAAAAGACTCTTAGCCGTTCCTAAATATGCCATTCCCCTACTCTTTCCACCTACAAATACCTATCATAAAATCATACAAATAGCAACGGAAACGAATCGGAAACATATACTTCACGAGTCGCAAAGGCGATACGCACCAGCCGTTCCACGCCTGCAAAAGTGGGACTTACTATGCCTGTCTAATACAAATATTCATCTTAGCCATCACGGCGGTTGGCTTTTTTTTTGTACCTTTACGGGCAGAAATAAAAATAAATTAAGATGCATTTTAAATGGAACTATACACCACCGACAACCGAACAGAGTAATGCTGCTAAGGAATTAGGTGATAAGTTAGGCATGAGCCCTACACTTGCATCTCTGCTCATACGCCGCGGGATAACGACGGAGAGTGCTGCGAAGAGATTCTTCCGACCACAGCTGGCCGACCTCATCAACCCCTTCTTAATGAAAGATATGGATGCCGCCGTTGACAGGTTGAACGACGCAATGGGGCATAAGGAGCGTATCCTTGTTTACGGAGATTACGACGTAGATGGGTGCACGGCTGTTGCGCTGGTCTATAAATTCTTACGACAGTTTTATTCTAACATTGATTATTATATCCCCGACCGATATGATGAGGGTTACGGGGTGAGTAAGAAGGGAATTGATTACGCCGCCGAAACGGGTGTAAAACTTATTATCATCCTCGATTGCGGTATTAAAGCCATAGAAGAGATTACCTATGCTAAGCAGCTAGGAATTGATTTCATCATTTGTGATCATCATGTGCCTGACGAGACTATGCCGCCCGCAGTGGCGATATTGAACCCCAAAAGACCAGATGACTCTTATCCTTTTAAGAGCTTATGTGGCTGTGGTGTGGGCTTCAAGTTCATGCAAGCCTTTGCTAAGAATAATAATATTCCGTTCTCACGTCTCGTTCCCCTACTCGACTTCTGTGCCGTTAGTATAGCCGCCGACCTTGTGCCAGTGATTGACGAGAATCGTATTCTTGCCTTCCACGGATTGAAACAGCTCAACCAGAATCCCAGCTTAGGACTTAAAGCGATTATTGACATCTGTGGGCTGAATGGGCGGGAACTATCCATGAGTGATATTATCTTCAAGATAGGGCCTCGCATTAACGCCAGCGGAAGAATGGAGAATGGTAAGAAGAGTGTGGATTTGCTAGTTGAACGCGAATATAGCTTAGCACTCAATCAGGCAAAACACATCGATGAATATAACGAACAACGCAAGGACGTCGATAGGCAGATGACGGAAGAGGCGAACCAGATTGTGGCGCGCCTAGAGAGTCAGAAGCACCAATCCAGTATCGTACTGTATGACGAACACTGGAAGAAAGGCGTCATCGGTATCGTTGCCTCCCGCCTCACTGAGATATATTTCCGCCCAACAGTTGTACTGACCCGTGACGAGAATCTTGCCACTGGTTCTGCCCGTAGCGTAGCGGGGTTTGATGTCTATGCGGCTATCAAGAGTTGCCGTGATTTACTTCTAAACTTCGGTGGACATACTTATGCGGCTGGCTTAACGATGAAGTGGTCGGACGTTAAGGAGTTCCGTAAGCGGTTCCAAGCATACGTAGAGGAGCATATCGAACCAGAACAGCGGGAAGCCATACTAGACATTGATGCCGTCATAGACTTCAAAGATATTACGAAGAAACTGCATAGTGACTTGAAGCGATTCGCACCTTTCGGGCCTGCAAATCCTAAACCTATCTTCTGTACGTTGGATGTGTACGATTTCGGAACAAGTAAAGTCGTTGGACGTGAGCAAGAGCATATCAAGCTGGAACTCGTTGATTCGAAATCAAACAATGTTATGAATGGTATTGCTTTCGGACAGAGTGCGTCGGCACGGTACATCAAATCCAAGCGTTCGTTTGATATTGCTTATACCATTGAGGACAATGTCTTCAAACGTGGAGCTGTGCAGCTGCAGATTGAGGATATAAGACCTACAGAGGAGTGATAATCGTTGACGAATGCAGGGTGGTCAAGAGCGAACCCCAAGTTCAAAGTTACTAGTTCCTATGTAGAAGGTCAAACCTCAAAGCTCAAAGTAGCAAGTCCAATGTCCTATCTTGACATTCTTCATAAGTATTGGGGGTATCCCGACTTTCGTGGTATTCAAAGAGAAATTATCGAAAGTATCGGTGCAGGGAAGGATACCTTAGGACTAATGCCAACGGGAGGAGGTAAATCACTAACCTTCCAAGTTCCAGCATTAGCCCAAGAGGGTGTGTGCATTGTTATTACTCCGCTTATCGCATTGATGAAAGACCAAGTGGAGCACCTTCGACACAAAGGAATAACCGCAGCAGCTATCTACTCTGGGATGAGTAGAGATGCGATTGTAACAACATTGGAGAATTGTATCTTTGGTGGCGTTAAGTTATTGTACATCTCGCCCGAGCGCATTAGTTCCGATCTCTTCCAAATCAAACTAAAACACATGAAAGTGAGTTTCATCACGGTAGATGAGGCTCATTGCATTAGTCAATGGGGTTACGACTTCCGCCCATCCTATTTGCAGATAGCGGTAATACGAAAGCTCGTACCCAACGTACCTATCCTTGCGTTAACCGCCACTGCCACACCTGACGTTATTGACGATATACAGGAACGACTCGGTTTCACAGAGAAGAATGTCTTCCGTATGAGCTTCGAGCGAAAGAATCTTGTGTATGTTGTCAGACAGGCGGAAGATAAAGAGGCGGAGATGGTTCATATCCTTCAATCAATACCAAAGACGGCTATTGTTTACTGCCGTAGTAGGAAGAGAACGAAAGAGATTGCGCAACTGCTTATGCAGTATGGTATATCCGCTACATGGTATCATGCAGGACTGGAACCAGCCGTGAAGGATCAACGTCAAAGTGAATGGCAACATGACAAGGTGCGTGTTATAGTTGCGACAAATGCCTTTGGTATGGGAATTGACAAAGCCGACGTGCGCGTGGTGATACACATGGATTGCCCTAGTTCGCTCGAGGCTTATTTCCAAGAAGCGGGACGCGCAGGGCGTGATGGGCAGAAGGCTTATGCGGTTTTACTCTATAATGGGCATGACAACCGAACGCTACAAAAGAGAGTCGAAGACACGTTCCCCCCTAAAGAATATGTACAACAGGTTTACGAGCACTTAGCTTATTTCTATCAAATAGGCGTGAATAGCGGTGAAGGATGTACGTTTGAGTTCCCTATTGATAAGTTCTGTGCAACATTTAAACACTTCCCTATCCGAGCCAACGCTGCGTTGATTCTATTACAACGAGCTGGATATATTGACTACGAGCCAAACCCAGATAATAATGCACGTGTACGGTTCTTGCTAAGACGTGATGACCTTTATCGACTTGATTCATTAAGCGAGAAAGAGAATGATGTCGTCATATCTCTACTTAGGAACTATGGTGGATTATTCACTGACTATGGTTATGTCGATGAGAGTTACATAGCGCAAGAGGCGGGTCTTGACCGCAATCAAACTTATATGGTGCTTGTAAATCTAAGCAAGAAACGCATCATAGATTTCATTCCTCGCAAGAGTATTCCGCTCATTAGCTATAAGAGAGATCGTGTTGATGGTAGCGACGTCATACTGGATAAAAGCGTTTACGAAGAGCGGAAGGAGCAATTCCAGAAGAGCATTAATTCTGTTATTAACTATGCACAGAACGATAGGGTTTGTAGGAGTAGACAGCTGCTCTATTATTTCGGAGAGAAGAAATCAGTAGATTGTGAACAGTGTGATGTATGTCTCTCTCATTCTCATCACGATGATCACAACCAACAAGAGGAGATAAAAGAAAAGCTCCTCGCAATGGTAGCTGATGGTGAGAGACATCATGTGACAGAGGTTAGACAGCTTGATGAGGATTGGGATATGGTCACCAAGGTTATGAAGAAACTAATGGACGAGGAACAATTATTAATGGATGGGAGTTACCTTATTCCATCAGCCAAATAACACCCTGCACCTACAAGCTTCTATTTCTTCACAAAGTTCATTGCTCTTTGTTATTCTCACATTAAAGTCTAAGTCTGAATCACGCTGCTCACGATAGAAATGTAAGCGATCTCCTTGATGAGACTCTGCTACGTATGCAATCTCAAGACGCTTAATTGTATGCTGACGATACCAATCTAAATCCCACAAGTCAAATATATGTTCAATATACTTAACGGAGTTGATGTGCCCATTCACATCCACATCGCTATAATAGGTATCAATAGAACGGATAAGTGAAGCCTTATCTGTTATCTTCACACGCGAAGACTTACTAATCGGACAAATATAGTCTTTCTCTATGTATTCATTAATAAGACCTTCACGAACAGCAAAGATATCTGAAGGCTCACGAGTACCCGTGTCGATGAGTGCCCAAACGCTTTTACCATATCCATAAATGTGTCCCAACTCACTAACGACCTTAAAGTTGCGACTTGTAAAATACTTCATAGCATCATCAACCCATGTCTCAACATAAAACTTGTCGTATGCTTTAGGCATATCCTCTATTTCAATGGCAAGACGACTCAACACCCATGTCTTGTTGATAGTATTAAGATAATTCATGCCATAACCACGTTCATTACTATGAAAATCAGCAGCATTAAGCATGTGATTACCTAAATGTCCCATGAATAGATGATTAGAGAAATCGCAATGAAAAGGCTCCGCCATAAACTCATATCTTCCTATCTTCGGTAACTTATCCATTTCTTCATTATTTAATAAATAATATCATCTCAATCTATCAGACAATTATATAACGGCTTGCGATATTGCTTTATTACTTCTCTACAACTATAAATAACAAAGATATCACGACTCACTACAGTTATTATACCCATACTGAAGTGCACTTTTATTCTTTATTTCATTTGCCGTCATATTTAACATTTGCAGTAAACAACCTAGTTTCTAGAATGTTATATATGCTGAGAAGATGAGAGGAATGACAGTAAACTTAATTTCATGAATAATTTTCTACGGTTCATCCAATAGAGAATAAATCCATTAATCAAGAACAACCAAAAAGGGATGCACCTCAAGAGATGCATCCCAAATTGTTTTATAGAAGTTTTAACTTCTTAGTCCGTAAGATTGATTACTTTACGTAAACGACAGCCAAACGGTTAGAAGTTGTACCCTGTACGCCCTTACCAGTAGCCTCGTCAACATTTACGCCACGACCCTTGAGGTAGTTAGCAACAACATCTGCACGAGCCTGAGAGATACGATCGTTGATCTCCTTAGAACCTTCTGGAGAAGCTGTACCTACAACCTGTACGTGAACACCTTCCTTGATGTTATCCAAAGCAGCCTTAGCTTCCTTAGTAAGAACTGACTTACCCTGTGCGAAGGTTACGAATACAAGGTCAGATACTGTAAATTCCTTAACTTTAACTGCAGGAACTTCCTTAACAACCTCCTTAGTGATAACCTCTGGCTTACGGTTACGAAGCTCATTAATCTGTGCGTTCAATGCATCAATCTCTGCCTGATCACGTGGAACAACGATTGTGAAGTTGTGTGTACCATTAGAGTTCTTGAACTTGTAAACAACACCAGCATTCAACTGAACAAATGAGTTGTTAATGTTGTAAGCTGGCTGACCATCCTGTGCAACTGCCTTGTAGTTATAGTTTACATCATAATTTACTATACCAGCAGCTGTAAGAACTTTAGAACGATCCTTACCTAAGAAAGCGAAGTTGATAGAAGGCTCAACATAAACCTGCCACTGCTTCTGAGAACCGAAGTTGTAAGCGAAGTCTAAAGCAGCCTTAGAAGTCATGCGGTTACGCTGACCAGAAGTAAGCTCTTTTGTAGTCTTGTTGTTTGTGAATACGTGTGCCCAACCAAGACCATAGAGTGCACTAACCTCAAATGCACGAGGCTCACCCTTGTAACCACCGAAGAGGTTGCTCAAGTTTACTGTACCGAGTAAACTAACGTTTGTAGCGCGAACTGCTGTACCTGTTGAGTGCCAAGGCTTGTTTGAGAAGTAAGCATTACCCTCAACAGCTAAACCGAATACTGGGGTGAAGTAACGACCAACGCGGATACCAGCGTTTGGATCAAGGTCGCTCAACCACTTGTGACCAGTAGTCTTCGTAGCAACACCACCATTAATACCAACATAAACGTTGTCAAATGCCTTGCTTTCTGCTACAGTTTGAGCAGAAACAGAAGCTGCCATTGAAGCAGCTGCTAACATCAAAACTAACTTTTTCATTGTCTCTCTGAATTAATTAATATTTATAAATTATATAGTATCAATGCTTTAACTGGCTGCAAAGTAATAAAAAAATAATGAAACAGCCAAATCTTTTCTACAAAAAGTTTGCGTATAGAGGGGTACTATGAACAAATCAAACTATATTATTGGAATAATAGAACAATCTAATACACAATTACTTGAGAAAGTTCACCTTTAATAAGATCAATCTCTCATAAATTGAAATAAGGGATCCATAGCATCACTGCTAAGATCCCTTAAACAAATTAGAGAGTTATAAAAAATCAGGTTTCTTTGTATATCATTACTGTTGAACGATGATCTTCATACCTTCTTCCACTGCTTGCATATTCAATGGAATCAAGTTATGATGACGTTCTGGCAAACTCTTATAGAGTGCTTTCTTCAAACCGTCAGTACTTACAACAGGGCAAACCTTAAGTAATCCACCTAAGACTATCATGTTGAAAACTTTGGCATTCTTCATTTCAGCAGCCTTGTCCATCGCATTGACACGATAGACAGTGATGTCCTTACGTGTAGGAGGATTCATCACTCCATAACCATCATAAATGAGGATACCACCTGGCTTCACCTTTAGTTCGAACTTATCTAACGATGGCTGATTGAGGACAATTGCGACATCATACTTACTGAGGATAGGTGAAGAGATGCGCTCATCACTGATGATAACAGTCACATTTGCCGTACCACCACGCTGCTCTGGACCATAAGCGGGCATCCATGTTATCTCCTTATCTTCCATTAGTCCTGAGTATGCAAGGATCTTACCCATAGAGAGTACGCCTTGCCCACCAAAGCCACTAATAATTATCTCTTTTTTCATATTACACCTTATTTATATATAGAGACGGACTAAAGATTGGTTGTATCTTTCAAATCTCCTTTCTCATATTCAGGGAACATATTCTCACGCATCCACTCATTTGCCTTTACTGGAGAGAGCTTCCAACCACTATTACATGTCGCAACAATCTCTATCAAGGAACTACCTTTCCCTTGCATACTTGCCTCAAAAGCCTTGCGAATAGCACGCTTTGCCTTGTTAATAGAGGCAACTGTATCTACACTCTGACGAGTTACATAGCAAGTTCCTTTTAAGTGACTAGCAAGTTCTGTGATATTTAAGTTGTAACCATGCAGTTCTGGTTCACGACCATAAGGACAAGTCGCAGTCTTCTGTCCCATCAGTGTTGTTGGTGCCATCTGACCACCAGTCATACCATAGATAGCATTATTGATGAAGATGATTGGAATATTCTCACCACGATTCAATGCATGAATTGTCTCAGCAGTGCCAATACATGCCAAGTCACCATCACCCTGATAAGTGAACACAAGACGATCAGGCCATACACGCTTGATACCAGTTGCTACAGCTGGAGCACGACCATGAGGTGCTTCCTGCCAATCAATATCAAGATAGCGATAAGCAAATACAGCGCAACCAACAGGACATACACCAATAGCCTTATCGGTCATACCCATCTCTTCGATTACCTCTGCAACTAATTTATGAACCACACCATGTGAACATCCAGGACAATAATGCATTGTCGTATCATTCATCAAGGTCGGCTTCTTATACACCAAATTCTCAGGTGAAATTATATCATTTGCCATAATATATACGCCCTCCTCTCTTACTTTACTAACTTTTCTTTGAGTGCATTCACAATCTCTTCTGGATCAGGAACGATACCACCCAAACGTCCAAAATGTTCTACTGGTAAAGCACCATCAATTGCAAGACGAACATCCTGTACCATCTGACCTGCGTTAATCTCACTAACCAAGATGCCTTTCTTACCTTTGCAAAGATCTGCAAGCTGCTTACTTGGGAAAGGCCAGAGTGTGATAGGACGGAAGAGTCCAACCTTCAAGCCTTGTTCACGAGCTAGCTCAACAGCTTTCTCACCGATACGTGCGGCACTACCAAAACTTACGATTACATAATCTGCATCCTCACATTGCTGTGTCTCAAAGCGCACTTCATTCTCACGTATCTGACGATACTTCTCCTGCAAATGTAAGTTTCTTTGTTCCATTACCTCTGGCATTAACTCCAGAGAGGTGATGATATTAGGCTTACGACCAGCTGTGCGCCCCATAGAAGCCCACGGGCACTCTTTACGAATCTGCTCTTCTGTACGACGAGGTTTCATTGGTGGGAGAACAACCTTCTCCATCATCTGACCAATCACACCATCAGATAGAATCATTGCAGGGTTGCGATACTTAAATGCCAATTCAAAAGCAAGGTCTACAAAGTCGGCCATCTCCTGAACAGAGTTAGGTGCTAATACGATAACGTTATAATCGCCATTACCGCCACCACGTGTCGCTTGGAAGTAATCACTCTGACTTGGCTGTATCGTTCCAAGCCCAGGACCACCACGTTGTACATTTACAAACACACCTGGGAGCTCTGCACCTGCCATATAACTGATACCCTCTTGCATCAAGGCAACGCCTGGTGAAGAAGAACTTGTCAGCACACGCTTACCAGCGCCAGCACCACCATAAATCATATTAATGGATGCCACCTCACTTTCAGCCTGCAGGACAACCATTCCCGTGGTCTCCCATGGCTTCAAGAGAGCCAGCGTCTCTATTATTTCACTCTGTGGAGTGATAGGATAACCGAAGTATCCGTCCGCACCACAACGAATTGCAGCATGGGCGATAGCCTCGTTACCTTTCATCAATTTTACTTCTTGTTCTGCCATAAATTACCCCTCCACTTTTTTACGATAGACTGTAATACAGCCATCAGGACACACTGTTGCACAAGCTGCACAACCGATACAATCATCTGGTTTAGCAGACTCAACAAACGGATATCCGTGGACATTTACTTGTTTCTGAGCCAAGGCAATCACATCTTTCGGGCATGCAACGATACACAACTGGCATCCTTTGCAGCGATCAGTGTTCACTACGATGGCACCTTTCATCTTGCTCATAGTTTTTGTATTTTAAGGATTATACGCATCCTTGTTATAGAAGTTTAGAATATTCTCCAGCATCTCTTTTGCAACTACTGCTGGCGAATTAGGATCCAGTTCGATGGCTTCCATATAATTGGCTAAGGCATTCTGCCAGTCTCCTCGTTGCCGACACTCATTGCCGAGCTGTAGATATTCTTCTGCTGTCATCACTTATAATATTCTTTCTTGCCTGCAGCAAGTGTATTCTTCATCAAAGAACAAATCGTCATCGGACCAACGCCTCCCGGTACTGGAGTGATGAATGAGCATAACGGAGCTACCTCATCAAACTTCACGTCACCATTCAAGCGATAGCCACTCTTACGTGTCGCATCGGGTACACGCGTCGTACCAACGTCGATAACTACAGCACCCGGTTTAACCATATCAGCTGTTAAGAAATCGGGGCGTCCAATGGCTGCAATAATAATATCGGCTTCCTGACATTCTTTCTTCAATGTCGCTGAATGCGAGTGGCAAACTGTTACGGTTGCATCTCCATATTGCTTCTGCATCATGAGCTGTGCCATAGGCTTACCAACGATGTTACTTCTACCTAAGATAACGCACTTCTTACCAGAAGTTGGAATATGGTAATGCTGCAACAGTGTTAGGATTCCTAATGGAGTTGCCGATATAAAGCATGGTAAACCGATCGCCATTCGCCCCACATTGACGGGATGGAAGCCATCCACGTCTTTGCGATAATCAACAGCCATAATGATCTTCTGCTCATCAATATGCTTTGGTAAAGGGAGTTGCACGATGAATCCATCAACGTCATCATCCTTATTTAGCTTGTCCACACAAGCCAACAACTCCTCCTCGGTAACATCAGCTTCGTAACGGATAAGCGTAGACTTAAAGCCACACTGCTCACAAGCAATAACCTTGTTCTTTACGTAAGTCTCACTTCCCCCATCGTGCCCTACTAATATAGCAACCAAATGTGGTTGTTTTCCACCTGCCTTTGTAATAGCCTTTACTTCCTCCGCAATCTGCTGTTTGATAGCTGTTGCGGTTGCCTTACCGTCGATTAACTGATATTCCATAGCTTATATTATTATTGTTTGTTGATGATTCTTCTTACAAGCCCTTAGGCATAGAGGGCATACCAGGCATACCTTTCATCTTGCTCATCATACCAGCCATCTTAGAACCTGTAACCATCTTCATCATCTTACGCGTTTGGTCAAACTGCTTAATGAGTCGGTTTACTTCCTGCAAGCTAGTACCTGAACCCTTCGCTATTCGCTGGCGACGTGAGTTATTCAACACCTCTGGATTCGTGCGTTCCTTTGGTGTCATACTCTGTATGATAGCCTCAATACCCTTGAAGGCATTATCGTCTATATCTACATCGCGGATAGCTTTACCCACACCAGGAATCATCGAAGCGAGGTCTTTCAGATTACCCATCTTCTTTATTTGTTGTATCTGGTTGTAGAAGTCATTGAAGTCGAATTGGTTCTTCTGTATCTTCTTCTGCAAGCGTTTCGCCTCTTCCTCATCGAACTGCTCTTGTGCTCGTTCCACCAAAGAGACTACGTCACCCATACCTAAGATACGATCTGCCATACGTCCTGGATGGAACACATCAATAGCTTCCATCTTCTCGCCAGTACCGATGAACTTGATTGGCTTGGTTACGACTGTGCGAATTGACAAGGCTGCACCGCCACGCGTATCACCATCAAGTTTCGTTAGGACAACGCCGTTGAAATCCAATCTATCATTGAACTCCTTAGCAGTGTTAACAGCATCCTGACCTGTCATGGAGTCTACAACGAACAGCGTTTCATCAGGGTTAACATGATTCTTGAGACTCTCAATCTCATTCATCATCTCCTCATCGACTGCCAGTCGACCCGCGGTATCGATGATTACCACATCACAACCTTTCGCCTTTGCCTCTGCGAGGGCGTGATCAGCTATCTCATTAACGTTCTTGTTCTCTGGTTCTGAATATACAGGAACGCCCACCTGTTCGCCAACAACCTTCAACTGGTCGATAGCTGCAGGGCGATATACGTCACAAGCAACCAACAAAGGGTTCTTATGTTCCTTTGTCTTCAGCATGTTTGCTAACTTACCAGAGAATGTGGTCTTACCCGAACCCTGCAAACCACTCATCAAGATAATGGCTGGACGGCTTGTAAGATTTAGACCTACTGCTTCGCCACCCATCAACTCTGCTAACTCATCATGCACTATCTTCACCATCAACTGACCAGGCTTCACGGCTGTAAGTACGTTCATACCGAGAGCCTTCTGCTTCACTGTATCGGTAAAAGACTTGGCTACTTTATAGTTAACGTCGGCATCGAGTAATGCTCTACGAACATCTTTCAAGGTCTCTGCTACATTGATCTCCGTTATCTTTCCCTCACCTTTAAGGATCTTAAAGGAGCGTTCTAGACGATCACTTAAATTCTCAAACATTGCTTTATAGTATACTTATAATTCTTTTCTGATATACAAAGATAGCAAAAAGAGAAATAAACCAACAAGCCAGTTAGTAGTATTTTAATGTATTTTAAAACACTTATTAGCTATTCATGCGCATATAAATATGCTTTGTGCAGAAATATGACTACAATTAAGGTAGACGATGTTAGCTGATACTTCAAGCATTCCTATACCCCGTGTCTTTCGTAAAGTATGATAAAAGAAGTCAGCGCCTATAGCCTCAATAGAGTATCATGTGCGTGATACTGGAGTATCATTAGGGTGATACTGGAGTATCATCAGGGTGATACTGGAATATCATCAGCGTGATACTGGAATATCATCAGCGTGATACTGGAGTATCATCAGCATGATACTGGAATATTCTTTGGAGAAAGAAGAATCTTACCTAATAATAAAAGAGAGCCTCTCTTCACATCGAAAAGAGGCTCTCTTCACATCAAAGAAACGCCCTCTTCAAATGAAGAAGAGCGTTTCCTTCTGTATTGCTTCTTGTTTACTGCTAACGAGGCAATGCATCGTTACACATCAACCAACCTATACTTGTGCGTTATCTGGGTCTATATCTTCAGAGTCGAACTCCTCTTTACCACGCTTCACATCACCTTCGAACGTTACAAAATAGAACCCTTTTCGAGGTGTCCACTCCATACAGAAGAGTTCAGAGGGGCTGCGGAATCCATTGCGTTTGATAGCTTTCATCACCCATTCCTGTGTGTGGTTAAACTGTGCTAGGCTGCTTTCCACAATCTCCCCATTATTCACCAACAATACGGAATAAGCAGTTTGACCGGGCGAAAGAACCGTCACGGCACCATTAGCCTCAAATAGAACGTCGTCTACATCGTACATAGAAAAGATGCCTTTCTGCCTTAGCATTAATCTAAACTGCTCCATCTCAAGACTATTGCGCTTAAAGTTTCTAAAGTTTAGAACGCCATCTTTCACCAGAAAGACGCTCTCGCCCTTAATGAGATGACGCAGATAAGCGGAACGCATAGCGAAGCGGACAAGCATATTAAAGGCTGTCCAAACAGCCAAAGCGAAGATGAGATGCCAGATGGTCATATCTGAGTTGTACAAAACACCACCGACTAACGCACCAATCACGAATGTACTAACGGTGTCAAGATGCGTCAACTGTCCCATTTGCGCTTTACCCGTAATGCGTAAGAAGGCTAAAATACCAATCATGCCCACAATTAGCTTCATTGCTATTGCACCATAGGGCTGAATTAAATCTACCATTATTATTATCTGATTAAGAATTATCTTACGATCTTATTGACGTGCAAATATACTGCTTTCTCACTGATTACACATGCAAAGAAGCATAAACCTTCAAATAGTAACAACTTATAGATAAAAAGATTGTAATTCTTTGTCTATTGGGAATTAATACTTACCTTTGCACCGAATAGAAATAGGTAAGGAAGTGTGTGATAACATCTAAGAACGTTATATCACATATCCCACAAAATAGCTAAGGGTTAAATCATGGAATATTTCATTAATATTGATAACGAAAAGAGGGGACCATACAGTCTTAACGAGCTTGCCGAACGTAAGATTCAGGCTACAACATTGGTCATGCCTACCGATACACAGCAATGGATTCCAGCTTGGCAAATAGAAGAATTACGTACGATATTAGTAGGAAATGACCCTATTGATACCGAGACACAGGAGCAGGATATGCCTTACGTAGAGGCTACTCCTATTGAACAAGCTGCTCAACCTGAAGCAATTCCACAGCAACAAATGACGCAAAAGAAGAGTCACATGGGTTGTCTCTTGGGTATATTGATTACCTTAGTGGCTTTCGCTATCGTCTTAATCCTCACTTGTCCGAAACCGGAACAGCATAAGGAAGTGCTGTCGGGTGTAATCACTAAGACGGTGAATGACGCTGTTAACGACACGACTAATACAACGGGTAACGCACTCATCGACAATGCTTTCCGCTCTATCAGTAATGCTTTTGCAGGGAATGTGATACGCTCTGCAGTGGACAACCTCGTTACGGTGGACAATCACATTATATATTCTACGGGCAAGATAAACTATGCTGGGCAAGATCACATCGTATCTCTGGGACTCTTAGGACATATCTTTACGGTTGACGAGGACGACTTGCAGGAAGCAGCAAGGCAATACTACAAGAACTCGGAGGTAAATCTTAAGGATCAGATAAGGCAGAAGGCGCAGAAAATGATACAAGACAAGATTGTCAAACCAGCTACATCTACGATTGAAGATATGGTTGATGGGGCGATAGGTGGTCTATTAGATGAAATTGGATTAAGCAAGAGCAAGGCTGATATCCACAAGCAAATAGAACAGTCGACAGACTCCATTTTCTAACATAACATATAAGAGTAAGCCTACGGACTAAGGCTAACACAAAAGTAAAAAAGTATCGTATTTAATTATTATAACACTAAGAAAGTAAAGAAAAGTATGAAAAGATTATTATTAATGGGTGCTATAGCACTAATGACATCATGTGGTTCTACACAAAACACAACGGCTATCAAGAACCTAAAGGAACAGCAGAAAGTACTCGACCTAACTGCTAAGTTGAATAAGACGCAGCTTGATTATGAGAAAGAGAAAGTCGACTATAATGAGTTAGCGGAGAAGGCTGCTAATGTTAACGCTGACGCTAACATAGCAACAACCGACTTCACTGCAACAAGCCCTTCTAGCACAGTAAAGGATGCAAAGGACACTATCAAGAAATTGAAAGAGGCAAAAGCCATAAATAAGAAGTTGGCTAAGAGTAAGAAAAAATTGGATAAGATGGGTAAGAAGATAGCTAAACTTCAGTCCAAAATTGACAAGTTGAATAAGAAACTTAAGATTTTTGATAAGCAATAGCAACTAATAAACAGGGACGCACACTACCATTTGTACGTCCCTTATTTTTTATCCCCTCTATCACATTTAGAACTTATCAACGCACATGAAGAAAAGACTTTCGATTGCATTATTTGCTTTATTACTCTCTATCCCGTCGTATTCTCAGATGTTATTCTCGGAGAATCTCACTTTAGACATTGATAGTACGAAGACCATACAAGGTTCTCTCATGCCAGTATTAGACTTTAAGACAGAACAAGAGAATATACTCACTGTTAAGAACACTGCTAATCTCAACGTATTGATAAAGCACCGCCGTGTTATCAACCTCATCAATAAACTGGAGTTCTCAACATACGGTAAGAAGGTGACATTAAGCGGTGGATACGTTCACATGGAGTATCGTTACTTATTGAGCCGAGCCTTTGAAGTCTATCCCTATACCGAGTCGGAATGGGCAGGAAGTAGAGGCTTAGAGTTTAAGATATCTACTGGTTTGCAATCACGTTATCGACTTGTAAACAAAGAGAAGTTCCTTATGTTTGCCGCAGCAGGTGTATTCTATGAGTTCGAGAAATGGAAAGATCCAACCTCATCTGCGCCCACGCTCTACGCTTGTAGCCGTAGTATCAAGACGCATCTGTCCTTGAGTTTCAAGCATCACATCAGTGATCATTGGGACTTAACAGCTACTGCTATTCACCAAGGAAAGCCTGACAGCTATTTCAAGAAAGCCAGATTCGGGGGTGCGGTAGACCTTTTATATAAGATAACACCAGCTATTGGTATCAATGGTTCTTATCGTCTCATCTACGATACGGCACCTATCGTACCTATAAGAAAGTCTTACACTGCGGTAGAAGCAGGTCTCAACATTAACTTCTAAATATTCGCTATCCCTTAAAGAGCCCTTCTTTAAGGGATAGCCATTTGTAACACCAAGGGCAAATGATCGCTAAAGCCATTGTTATAACGCATCCCGTTATAGTCACGGCGAGGCTTTACTCCACCATACTTTATATCTTCCTCCAATAGGAATGGAGCGTCATTGATGTGGCATGAAAGTACATAGGAACGAAGGTTCTCACTAATGAGTATCTGATCCAAACTACCCCATTCTCCATGATAGCGATACGTTCCTTTTGCCCCATTCTTACCCTTTGCCTGTGCCGAGACATTCAATAAGTTACGTTCGTACAAAGGCTTTAATGAAGGGCTATCAGCAAAGTCATTGAAGTCGCCCATCACGATTACCTTCGCATCAGAGTGGCGTCTCTGAATAGAGTCAACCACGTTACTCACTTGCATCATCACGTGCTTTCGGAAAGGTTGCGACTGCATTTCTCCACCCCTTCTACTCGGTGCATGAAGCAATAGAACATGTAGGGTGTCACCATTAATAATAGCCCCCTTGACATAGAGAATATCACGAGTTGGTTGCATGTTGGCTATCAAACTAACCCTGATGGTATCGGTCTTTAGCAAGCGAAAAGAGAAGGGAGAATAAAGCAAAGCCACGTCTATACCACGCATATCATTCGATGACGTCATTACGTATTCATATCGTGCCTTGCACAATAAAGAGCGTTTCGTAAGATCAAAGAGTACGCTATCATTCTCTACCTCGCACAATCCGACGAGGTCAGGTAACCGCCATCCACAACTATCCTCACCACAGGCTATGATGGTCTGCCCCGTTCTATTCAACTTCTTCCAATACTTCGTTCGTGTCCAGTGACGTGGTGAATTGGGTAAGAACTCATAGTCATTCTTCAACGTATCATGCCGTGCATCAAAGAGATTCTCTGTGTTTAGTTCTACGATAGTAAACCGACTCTGTGCTTCAGAGTATAGGGTTATTACACCCAAAAGAAAGGTTAACAACAAACGCAACATATCAGTATTTTTAAGTACAAACAGACCTATGATTGATTGACGATAGCCAACTGCTGTCGTACACTCTCCTCATGGATAAGCTCGAAGATATGCGCTGCAAACTTTGGATTCATACCACATAATCCTGCTTGTGTACCGCGTTTCTCGAGTATCTCATTATATCTCCTCGTCTGTAAGATAGTCATGTTATGTTCCTTCTTAAAGGTTCCGATCTCCCTACATAAGCGGAAACGCTTCGCAAGGAGTTCCATCAATGAGTTGTCTAACTCATCTATCTGCGCACGTAACGAACGGATATCTTCAGTTGTGAAGGTGTCATCACGTATCACAAGTAACGACAGAATATAATCCAGAATATCAGGAGTCACCTGCTGCTTAGCGTCACTCCATGCCTCTTTTGGGTTGCAATGGCTCTCTACGATGAGTCCATCAAAGCCTAAATCCATTGCTTGCTGACAGAGAGGAGCAATCAAGTCACGGCGTCCACCAATATGACTAGGATCACAAATAATGGGTAATCCAGGAATACGACGGCGCAATTCAATAGGGATTTGCCACATCGGTAGGTTGCGATATATCTTCTTATCATAGCTAGAGAAACCTCGATGGATTACCCCCAGACGCTTTATCCCTGCTTGATTCAACCGTTGTAAGCCACCAATCCATAGTTCTAAATCAGGATTGACAGGGTTCTTCACCAATACTGGTATTTGAAGTCCTTGCATCGAATCTGCCAATGCCTGCATTGCAAAAGGATTAGCCGATGTACGTGCGCCAACCCATAGTACGTCCATATCATACCGCATTGCTAACTCGACATGATCGGGGGTTGCCACCTCTGTAGAGATCATCATCCCAGTCTCCTCCTTGACTTCTTTCAACCAAGGTAAGGCTTTCTCTCCATTTCCTTCGAATCCTCCTGGCTTGGTACGTGGCTTCCATACGCCTGCACGAAAGATGTGACATCCTTTATCTGCCAGCATGCGTGCCGTACTCATCACCTGCTCTTCGGTTTCGGCGGAGCATGGTCCTGCTATGACAATGGGGCGTTTCTTATCACAAGGAAGGCATAAGGGTTCTAATTCTAACTCCATAATCCTGTATCTTTTACTATCTCTTTGTTCTTTCCTGACATTCTTTTATCTTATAAATTCGCATAGGCTGTAGAAGATAAAAGCAACGGAAAGAAACAGAAGACTTCTTCTTTAATTCTAAAATAGTTGTATTTGGATACGAAAGTATAACATTTATTTCTACCACACAAGCATTTCTAAAGTTTTTTACTAACTTTGCAATATACAGAAAGGATACATTATGAAGCAGATACATGCACTAATAACAATGGCTTTATTGAGCCTTGTTATGAACATAAATGCACAGGAAGCAAGACTTGTCAAGCTCACTAACAGCAATGGTATGGAGGCTATTGTGAGTAATTACGGAGCGCGGCTTGTTTCGTTGACAGCCCATAACTGGAACGGACGATTGGAACCTGTGGTCAAAGGGTACAATCAGCTGGAAGACTACAAGCAAGACTCTACATTAGGAGCAACGCTTATCTATTTCGGTAAGGATCATACAGAAACGCTCTCATCAAAGGTTTGGGAGGTTGTTAGCTCTGATAACCAATCGGTCTCCCTACGCTATATTACGACTGAGGGAGAGAACAAGCTCGATGGTAAACTGAATGCAACTGTTACCTATACTCTATCCGATCAGAATGCACTCGACATTGATTATCGTATCACGACGACTGCTCCAACAACATTGCAAGTAACCAATGGAATTTGTTTCAATCTATCTGGTGACATGCACCGATCTATCCTTAAACAACATCTGTGGCTAGATACGCACTATACAAATAAGTTGGATAAGGAGCAATTCCCCACTAATGAACTACAGAAAACACGCCTTACTCCATTCGACTTTACCCAACCAAGAGAGATTGGAGAGCGAATAAAAGCAACCATCAATGGCTATTATCATGCTTTCCAACTGCGACATCCTGACAATATGCAAAAGCCTGCCGCTATCCTGTTCGATGCACAAAGTGGGCGCGCAATGACCATCTACTCTAGTGAACCCACCCTACTCATCAATACGCATGGGGCGCAAAGTAGCGGCATAACACTACAACCCTTGCATACTGGATACAATAGTGGTATGGAGAAAATTGACAATAGCTTACAGCCAGGACAGGTTTTCCATGGTGCAACCGTATTTCTCTTTACGACAGATCCACCGCTCATCATGAAAACTAAGTAGTACCAACAACTTGAAAAAACACTAATAACTTTTAAAATACTTGGCTGTTGATAGACGATTATTTATATTTGCAAGCAAATGAAGAAATATGCTTTCATAATAACAGCTATCTTGTGCCTGCCATTGCAAGCGCAAACAATAGCGGGGCAGCACAACGTTGATACATCGGTTGTGAAGCCTATTGAGTCATCGCGCCTGAAAGGACCAAGGGAAGCAACTGAGGCTGAGAAGGAATATGCTAGGCGTATGGCAGAGGATCGTGAACAGCAATCTCAAATAGACAATAACCTCCCTGTCATTACAGAAAGCGGTCAGACTGTTACTCCCTATAGTTTCTATTACCCCGAGTGGGGCTATGGCTTAGGTCCATGGAGACTGCATAAAGGATTGAACATAAACCTTAGTGCATCGGCATTTGCCAACCTTGGACATGGATATAACCATGGCGCAGGATTCTCGCAAGATGTGTCATTGATGTATGTAACCAACCTTTCAAAGAAGGCGACCCTAGCTGTTGGTGGCTATGTAAACCATCTGACTTATCAAGGAAACAACTACTTCGTTGGTGGAGTCAATGCTGTTCTCGGCTATCAATTCGATGAGCATTGGAGTGCTTACGCCTTTGTTCAGAAGGCATTCACCTCTAATAATGTCGGAAATGCTTTCGGTTACGCAGGTTATGGGTACCCTGCTTGGGGTGGATATGGCATGTTGGGCTATAGTCCCTTTGGTTACGGTTATGGTGCAATGGGCTTCGGTTATGGCGCAATGGCTAGTCGATTCATGGATAGAATTGGTGGTGGCGTAACCTATCAATGGGGTTCTCACAATCAAAACGCTATTTCTATCAACGTAGAATTCGATCATGTTCCATCACAACAAACGAACTTCTACAACACGAACAGATTCGATTACCCTGTGAGATAGGGCTTTTCTCCTATCATCGAGGTACGTTTCACTCACGTAAATAAGCATCAATAGGACTTATCATCAGCTATCTTCAAGCTATGATAAGCCCTATTTCTATATTATGTAATGCCTTCCTCAACATAAAAAGAGCCTCTTCTCACATCAAAGAAACGCCCTCCTTTATCTGAATATACTTTACAAAACTAATGATCGAACTAGCATTGAAATAGAAAGGAATATACGTTTTAAGTGGTTCGTATATACCTTTTCATAAAACGGAGGTACGTTTTTAGTAAAACGGAGGTACGTTTTTAATGAAACGGAGGTACGTTTTTGGTGAAACGGAGGTACGTTTTTAGTGAAATGGAGGTACGTTTTTGGCGAAACGGAGGCACGTTTTCACCTAAAATCAGGTATTTTTCAGGGTAAAAGCTAAAATCTTATAAGAGATTGATAGGTATGTTTTACATAACAAATTGGTTATCAGATCATTAGAAAAAGGAGCGATCCCCTTGCTATAAATCGCGTATTTGGGCACAACATCATACTTTATCGAAAATAACGCAATGAGAAGCATCCAAATTAGCAATAATCTATTACAAAAGTATCACACCTTTCTTTCTATTCTTACTCACCTATTTCATCCAACGCAGGCGAAGGCTATTCAAAACGACACTAACGCTTGAGAATGCCATTAGGGCACTTGCCCAAGAAGGTGTAATCTGCCAGTTAATGCCGAAGACATATAATAGTCCAGCCGCCAAAGGAATACAAACAAGGTTATAGATGAACGCCCAGAAAAGGTTCTCCCATATCATTCTAACGGTGTTCTTACTTAGTCGGATTGCCTCTGGAAGAGTAGCTAAATCATCGCCCATGAGCGTCACTTGCGCTACATCCATTGCAACATCTGTACCCCTGGCAATCGCTATACTGACATCTGCCAACGCCAACGCTTGGGTATCATTAATGCCATCTCCTACCATCGCAACGCGCTTTCCTTCAGACTGCAAACGCTTAACAAGGTTCTCTTTGTCCTGCGGTAAAGCCTTACTAAAGTAGTGCTTTATACCCACTTTATCAGCCCAATAGCGTGCAGCCTCATCCTTGTCACCACTCATCATATAGACCTCTATCCCACTCTTCTGCAATTCCTCCATCGCCTCACGAGCATTGGGCTTCAGTTGTTCCCGCTTCTCGAAAGGAAGATTGTCAGCCTTGGTGAAGTCTACCTCCTTATTAGGTATCGTCAACGTTCCCGTCTTATCGGTTACAAGTGCATCCACCTTACGTAAGCTCTCCAATGCTGCTGCATCCTTGATGAGTATCTGCTTTTGTGCTGCCTTACCAATTCCTACCATCAAGGCAGTCGGTGTCGCCAATCCCATGGCACATGGGCAAGCGATGACCAAAACGGCTACGGCAGAGATAATCGCTTGTGGTAAGTAGGCCTCGCCTCCTATCAGCCACCATAGAAGAAAGGTTAGCAAAGCAATGAGCGTAACGACTGGAACAAACACCAAAGCAGCCTTATCGATAATGCGTTGTACGGGTGCTTTAGAGCCTTGCGCCTCTTGCACCATTCGAATAATATGCGCTAATGCCGTGTTCTCACCTATCTCATTTGCCTTCATGCGGAATACTCCTTGACTAGGAATAGTGCCTGCTAGCACCTTTGAACCCTTCTTCTTCTCGGCAGGGGTAGGCTCACCTGTGATCATACTCTCATCAACATAGGCGGCATCGGGGGTCATAAAGCTCTCAGCAGAGATAACTTCACCATCGACAGGAACCTTCTCGCCAGGGTGAACCTCTAGAATATCTCCTACTTCAATAGTCGATATTGGCACTTCTTCTATTCGATCACCATCAACGATATGTGCCGTCTTTGGAGCCATACCCATCATGTGTCTAATAGAGGAGGCAGTGCCGTCCTTTGCCTTTTCTTCTAACATTCGTCCTGTCAAGACAAAGGTAATAATCATTACAGCCGCATCATAGTATGTATGCCAAACGATACCTCGGCTCGCCCATACAGCATCCCCCCAGAAGGTGTTGAAAGTACTGAATAGGAATGATATTGCCGTGGATAAGGTTACGAGCGTATCCATGTTTGCAGTGCCATGAAGGAGTTGTTTCCATGCTGAAACATAGAACTGTCGACCGCAATAAACAATGTTTGCTAAGGCAATCAATAGAGAAACTTGATTAGCAATGGTGCGTGAATGGAGGTCGATCCATCCCATCGAAACGCTCATTACGGCAATGGAGAATATCCAAGAAAGGATGGTTTTCCGACGTAATAACGTGTATTCGCGCTTCTCTATCTCCTCAACTGAAGTCTCTTTATCAATGACTAAGTCATAACCAATCCCATTGATTGCAGCTTTCATCTGCTCCAGTGAGATGGTTTCGGGGTCATAATCGACCAAAGCTGAACGACCAGGCAATGATACCGATGCGGTATTAATGCCTTTAAGTTCGTTCAGTTTCTTCTCTACATTGGCAGAACATGCAGAACATGCCATACCGATAACAGGAATTGTTTGCTTCATACTTATCTCCTTATAGGCTCAACTCATAGCGCCCACTATTGTCTACTGCCTCCTTGAGTTGTGCTGAAGTAACAACAGACTCATCATATTCGACATTTACATTGGCTTTCTCTAGATTAGCTTCTGCACTCTTTACACCATTTAAAGACTTTAGCGCATTCTCAACGTTAGCCTTACAATGTACACACTTCATACCGCTTACTGCAAAAATATCACTTTTCATAATTTCCATTTATTATATTAGTTGTTTGCAAGAAGACTTTCCTCTTGTCGCTTGCAAAGGTACACTTATATTAAGGAAAGTGTGTTACAGAATTATGGATAAAGGTTATAACATTCCTACAAAATGCTTCCTTTCATATTACTTCACGCTTAATCATACTTCTTTCTAAATGCAATGACTTACTTTTGCAATACGTTATTATAAAGGTATTAGGTGATGAATAGAAAGATAGATATATATGATAAGGATGCTTATCAGAAGCCTGAATAGATCTTAGAGCTGGTCTAAAGGCTTACGAGTATTCGTCTTCATCCCTCGGAATTGAGATGGAGTCATTCCCGTAACTGCCTTAAATTGACTGGAGAGATAGGCTACCGAAGAATAATTCATACGCTGCGCTATTTGTGTAAGAGTAAGTTCGTCATAACGAATTAGCTCTTTCACACGCTCGATACGAAGCTCTATATAATAGCGTTCTATAGTCTTTCCTTCTACTTCCGAGAAGAGTTTGGAAAGCGAACTATAGTCTTGATGGAGTTGAGAGACGAGATAATCACTCAGAGTTGTTGCTGACTGGTTATCTTGATAATGTACAAGTTTTATCAAAGAGGACTTTATGAGGTCTATTGTCTGCTGTCTTCTATCTCCGAGAAGTTCAAAACCTAAATCTTTTAAAGCCGTTCGAAGTGCTAAGAGTTGTGCTTCTGTCAATTCTTCCTCGACAATAGCTTCGCCCAAATCTACCTTTATTGGATGTAGATTCTGATGTTGTAAGGTCTGTTCAACAGCCATCTTACAACGATCACAAACCATGTTCTTTATATAAATCTTACTCATTCTGCGACCCTCCTAACCACCGCTTCCTTATTAAACTCCTTGAAAGTATAAACAACAATAGGCACTGATAATATAAAAGAGAACACATCACTGACCGCTTGACATATCTCAACGCCGAGCAAACCAAGGTGAGCTGGAAGGATAAAGATGAGTGGGATGAAGAATAAACCTTGTCTTGCAGCAGCAAGAATATTAGCTCGTAAAGGCTTACGGCAGGTTTGTGCCATCATATTACTTGCTAAGATAAAGGCATTGAGAGGGAAGGTACAGAGCTGCCAACGCAATGCAACCACTCCAATCTCAATTACTTTAGGATCGTCACGGAACACTCCTATAAGGGAATCACTCACTATCCAGCCTCCAATAGCAAGTAGAATGAGGAAGCCTGTACCAAGGGCTACGGTGAAGTTATAGGCTTTCTTCAATCGGGTATAGAGTCCCGCCCCATAGCAAAAGCCACAAACTGGCTGGAAACCTTGCCCTAATCCAATCACAGCAGCAAATGATAACATGGCGATTCTACCGACTATGCTCATCGCAGCAATAGCCGAATCACCATAGACACCAGCTGCCAGATTGAGGGACATAGTGGCTACGCACGCCAGACCTTGACGCATTAATGATGGACTACCACCGTAGAATATCTCCTTATAAGCCGCCCATGAAGGTGAAAAGTGCCGAAAGTGAATAGCTATATTCTCCCCTCTTCGAGTCATAAAGAATAAGATAACGAACGAAACGAACTGTCCTATCACGGTCGCAAGGGCTGCTCCACTAACTCCCATACCGCATGTAAAGATCAATAAAGGGTCCAGTGCAACATTCAGTATAGCACCTGTTACAATGCCATACATGGCAAAGTTCGCATTACCTTGTAGTCGCATCTGATTGTTCAGCGTAAGAGATGAGGTCAAGAAAGGTGCTCCCAAGAGGATAAGACGCATATAACTCTCTGTGTAAGGGAGGATGGTTGGTGTACTACCCAGCATTAATGAGAGTGGAGTAAGGAATATCTCACCCATAACAAGGATAACTAATCCAAAGAAGAAAGAGCTGAAGAAGCCTGTTGATGCCATCTTTATAGCATTTTCATGACGCTTTGCTCCCAGCTCACGAGATATGTAGTTGCCCGAACCATGCCCAAAGAAGAACCCCATCGCCTGCACAAAGAACATCATAGAAAACGACACTCCGACAGCTGCAGTGGCTTGTGTATCGATCTTACCAACGAAGAATGTGTCTGCAATGTTGTACAGTCCGGTCACAAGCATGGATATAATTGTGGGTACAGCCATCGTTATTATAACACGATGTATTGGTCCTTGTGTCAAGAAAGTGTAGTTATCTGTATGTCCGTGCATTATCTTATCAACTTTTAAAGATCAGTGCAAAGATACGAAATTAATGAAAACTAAGTTCTTCTCTACACCATTTATAAATGGTAATAATAGATAAAAAAGAAAGATAAACAGCCTCTTCTGCATTATCATTCCAACTGAATAGACTGCAAGAAGAGGGTGTTTATCCTTCTATATAAGTGCTTCGACTATTCTAAAAGAACGTACCTTTAATGGTGTTCAAGCAATATCTGTAAGATACGTTCAGCCGATCTACCATCCCATCTATCAGGTATTCCACTCTTCTTCCACGTTCCTGCGACCATATCCGATAGTGCCAAACGAAGCAACTCAGCGTCTTCACCAACAAGAACATTGCTTCCTACTTTCACAGTCTCTATGTGTTCGGTGTAACTGTTGAGTGTTATACAAGGAATACTATTGAATGTTGCCTCCTCAGCAACGTTCCCCGAGTCGGTCACGATACCCAGTGCATGAGCAGTAAGATAGGCAAACTCTAAGTAACCAAGCGGTTTAACGATATGCAGATTATGCAAGTTTATATTCTTCTTTAGGCTTAGAGACATGATAACCTGTACTGCAGAATCACGCAAAGGAGCAATGATTGGTAAATCGCCTGCCGTCTCGCTCAAGACACGGAGCATCTTCTCCAGATTGTCCTGATCAGCAAGTAAGGCCTTACGATTCAATGTGAAGACAAGATAATTACCTTCTTTAATTGGTAAACCTGCCAACGCATCAATATCAGAGAGGCTCATTCCCTCAATGCGCTCACGGTTATAACGGATGTTGTCTATGAGGATGTTGCCCACCATATACACCTTTGAGAGTTCGGCACCCTCCTTGTTTGCAATACTATTATTGCTGAATCCAGCCGTAAAGAGGATGTCCGACAGTCCGTCAATGACCAATCTATTGATCTCCTTAGGCATTGTTATGTCAAAAGAACGCGTCCCCGCGGCAATATGCGCAAGTGTGATTGCTTGCTTCTTAGTGACTATTGCGGCTGCCATTGTCGATGCCAAGTCATCAACAACGATAACTACATCACTGCTATTAGCTTGTAAGTACTGTTCAAACTTCGACATTACCTGCCCCGTGAGTTCGTTAAGATTCTCACATTCAACGCCCAAGTAAGCATCAGGACGATGAATAGCCAACTCGTCAAAGAGCTTATCTTCCAACGTCGGGTCGTCTTCACTACCAGCATAAACCAGTGAGTAGCTCACCTTATGGCTGCTATCACTTTCTGACAACTTGTTTATTACCCTAATAATTGGTGCCACCTTTATAAAGTTAGGACGTGCACCACAAAAAATACAAAGATTTATGTCCTGTGTTGTCATTATCTATTATCCCTTAAACATATCCTTAATACCACCGATAGAACCCATAAGGTTTGATGCCTCAAATGGTAGATAAACAGTCTTCTGGTTATTATTATGAGCTAAATCGGTCAACATCTGGATATATTTCTGTGCAATGAGATAGTTGGCAGGGTTGGTACTTTGTCCAACAGCCTCCGTGATCTTCTGAATGGCAATAGCCTCTGCTTCAGCCTTGCGAATGCGTGCTTGCGCCTGACCTTCAGCTATTAAGATCTGCTGTTGCTTGTCAGCTTCAGCACGGTTGATGGCTGCTTGCTTCTCACCCTCCGACTGGAGAATAGCCGATTGCTTCTGACCTTCACTCGTAAGGATGGTTGCACGCTTATTACGTTCAGCCTGCATCTGCTTCTCCATAGCCTGAGAAACACTTGCAGGAGGCGTTATATCTTGCAGTTCTACGCGGTTCACCTTGATTCCCCACTTGTTAGTTGCATCATCAAGAACCGATCTTAGCTTCGTATTAATCGTATCGCGAGAGGTAAGCGTTTGGTCAAGTTCCATCTCACCGATGATGTTTCGGAGTGTAGTCTGCGTCAGTTTCTCAATGGCGTTAGGTAAGTTATTGATCTCATAAACGGCTTTGAACGGATCAATTATCTGAAAGTAGAGCAGCGCATTAATCTGCATTTGAATGTTATCTTTGGTTATCACGTTCTGACGATCAAAGTCGTACACCTGCTCGCGTAGGTCAATTGAACTGGTATAAGCGTACCTGCCAGCCCTCATAGCTACTATTTCCTTTGTCCGATCAATGAAAGGTATGATGATGTTAATGCCTGGTCGGAGCGTAGCATAGTACTTTCCCAATCGTTCAACGACCTTTGTTTCACTCTGAGAGATAATGACTATCGACATCTTGGCAAAGATAATTACCATGATGATAAGCGCAATTAACACAAAACCTAGAATATTCATAAGCATAAGTCTTTAGGTTCTCTCGCCCACTATCCATTGTTAAGACGATAATAAAAAAGCAAGAGAAGGGTTATTTAATATTGTTTCTTTTAATTGTCATACCTGTTCAACACCTCTCAACAGTCACAATGATAGAGTCCAAACGGAGGATTCGAACGTCATTCCCGACGCCTATCTCCTGTCCATCTATCGACTTGGCTTTCCATGAGTCACCATCTATCTTCACACGACCATAGCCTCCAGTCTCTATTGTATCGGTTACTTTTCCCTCACGCCCAATCAAAGCGTCAGCATTACTTAACCGTTGGTCTTCCCCCTTATGGAGGTATTTCAGGGCGATAGGACGTACATAGAAGATACTTAACAATGTGAAGATGGCAAACACGATGACTTGAACAACTATGCTATCTATCATCAATGAGGCGACAGAAGCACAAAAACTACCAATTGCGAAGCACATGATAAAGAAGTCATTGTTCATCATCTCGAGGATAAGACATACTATCCCTGCCAGCAACCAAGCCAACCAAAGGTTCTGTATCATATAATCTATCATAGCTATAAAGGGTTGATTTCGTTTGTAAAGATAGTGATAAAAAATGGATCTGTCAAATGTTTACGTAAAAATATGTGCTCTTTTAAAAACGAAGAGACGCCCTTCTCGCATTGAGAAAGGCGTCTCTTTGCATCAAAGAGGGCGTCTCCTTAATATGAAAAGGGCGTCTCTTGAATCTGAAGAGTATCTTGTCTCTATTTCAAATAGGCTTAACGACGCTTCTTTGAAGCCTTCTTTGACGATCCAATATGTAATGTACCAGCAGTTGAAGTTGTACTTGTGCGAACATTAGAAGAGCCACTCTGACGATAATACTTCTCTGCTTCTGGCAACCACTTCTCAATGTTTTGGATACGACGAGCATCTGAAGGGTGGTCGCTAAGAATCTCTGCTGTATTGCTATTAGTGCCTGCTGCCATTCGTTTCCAGAATGTAACGGCATTTGCGGGGTCGTATCCTGCCATCGCAGCAAATATCAATCCCATGTAATCGGCTTCACTTTCGTTATCGCGACTGTACTTTAGATTGCGGAAAGAGAAGTATCCGCCAGCTACTTGAGCAGCTACATCTCCTACGCCACTACCCACTGTTGAATTCAAAACAGTACCTAAGATGTTCGTTCCCATCTGCTGATTCATCTGCTTGGTAAGCTGTTCTGCACTGTGCTTAGCCACTGCGTGCGCTATTTCATGCCCTAAAACAATAGCCAAACTTGCCTCGTTTTGAGTATAAGGAAGCAAGCCCTCATAAACAACGATCTTACCTCCAGGCATACAGAAAGCATTTGCCTGCTTGTCTTGAACAAGGTTGAACTCCCATTGGAAGTTCTTTACTTCATTGGCATAACCATTGTTTCGCAAGTAAGTCTCTACTGCATTTGCAAGGTTACGACCAACGCGTTGAACCATAGCAGTGTTCTTTGCATCCGTTGAACGCTTTGCAGATGCCATGAACTTAGTGTACTCTTGATTGCTAAGACTTAGTAGCTGGGCATCCGAAACACTAAGTCTATGGGTGCGCCCAGTCAATGGCACCTTAGAAGCAGTACCACATGCTGTCATCAAAGCAACGACAGCTGCCATTAAAAAATACTTGATTTTCATATCTTTCTAATTACCTTTTATAACTTTCCGAGTACGAAAGTACTACTTTTTCCATTACTATCAAACGATTTAAATACCTTTTTTAAAAAGGTTAACAAGCGATAATTCATTTTGAAAGAAATAGTTTCTACAGGATTAAACGGTTCTTTCACGCTTACCAATGTCCTTTGTTATCGGTATAAAATAAGCCACAATGAAACTGATAATGCCTGATACTGCAACCATGAGGAAGAACTTTCGATAACCTACATACTCTTGTAAGAAGCCTGTAAACCACCCTGACATCACCATGGAAAAGGCTGTTATTGCCGTTCCCAATGAATAAGTGAAAGTGGAATGTTTACCTTTTGTACAAAAGCCTAACCATACTATGTAAGTTGTTAAGCCCAAACCCGCCCCGAAGTAATCGATAATAATACAAATATTAATGATGGATAAGGTGGAAACAAAATAACAACTGAGGTAGACAAAGAGGAACTTTGGTAAGGTGAGAGCCATAACAAAGAACCATAACCAACGTTGTAAACCATCCCGACGGACAAGGCTAATACCTAAGCCACAACCTGCAATAAAAGCAAAAGTCCCCACTGTGCCTTGCACCAAGCCTAATTCTTGAGGCGAGAGAGCTAATCCACCATTGCTTCCAGGGTCAATGAGAAAGAGTGGAGCAACCCTTATAAACATCCCTTCGGGTATCAAGAAACAGAAGAGAAAGACGAGGTTTGCAACGTAATGAGGTCTTCTTATAAAGGCAGCCGTCACGTCATGCCACCATTGACGGGTAACACCACTCCATATAGGGAGCTTCGCACGGATAACTGCCTTAGGCAGAATGAGGGCATGAAATAAGGTCATTGCGATCATCAAAACGGCTAATACCCAGAAAAGAGTAGCCCAAGCTGGGCGAACAGTACGATTGATCACCTCCAAGTTACCTGCTAATGTGATGGGAATAGCCATCCCGACGATGATAGAAAGCAGATAAGAGACAGCGCGAAGACCGAAGAATATAGGTCGTTTCAGCAATAATGCCTCTCGATTATAGAGCCTTTCAATGGCTACATCATGCAAGGCTGCAGCGATCGCAATGACCATAAAGGCTGCAACCGACCATAAGAACCAATCCATAAGGCGCACAGAAAGGGCTAAGCCAACGAGACTTAACGCTATTATGCACTCTGTAAGAATAATCCAGAAACGCTTGCTTTTATAGCCAACAACGAACCTTCCTAATAGTGGACGTAGGATGAAAGGAAGGAAGAACCACGATGTGGTAAGTGTTATTGCACCATTCGACAAACCCATCCGATTGTAGAAAACCAATGAGGTCATTAACAAGATGACATAAGGTAAGCCCCGTGTAAGATAGAGCGTAGGTATCCATAACCAATGACTGTACCATTGGTTCGCAATTGGAATACCATTTTTTATTTGCTGTTCGTCGCTCATCTCTTACTCTCTACACCTTATATATAGGGCTTCTATCGTTGCATTCTTGTAATAATGATGGAGTATCGTATCATACTTATAGCCCTTCTCCCCCATTACGGCTGCTCCTATCTGGCACAATCCGACACCATGTCCCCAGCCCGCACCAATGAATTGGAAATGTTGTGGCACTCCGTTCTCTATATGGCTACGCTCTACAACGAAGGCAGAACTATACAAATGAGTTTCACTCAACGTGCGTCTTATCTCTAACTCTTTACCAATAACACGGCTATACTTGGTGCCAACAATCTTTAAACGACTGACTCTCCCACTCTTTCCACGCTCTAATGGCTGCAAGTCTATGATTGCACCAAAGTCAATACCCGTCTTTTTGCGTATTAACTCGGCAAGCTCTGTTTGACGGAAGTCCACCTTCCAACGATAAAAGTCGTGCGTCTCTTGGTCGTAGTTATTGAGTACTTGACTCAAAACTGCCATATCATGCGTATTACAGAATGCCTCTGGAGAAGACAATATCCATTCTCGTGCATGGGTTTCATTGGTTAAGTCTATGCTTGGAGTAGTCCCTAAAGGAGCTTTGTCAGCAACGGAAAGCAGATAAGACTTACTTAGATTCTCCCAACAATACTGATACTCCTCCGTTACTCCACCACAACATTTGCTGAAACGGGCGTCACATATCTCGTTACCTACCATCAATACTTGTCCACGAGTTGCCTTGATAGCTTCCTCCACATGTGGACTTGTAGCTTTCGTGATACCTTGGTAACGTTGACAATGGTCATCGGCACAAACATCAAAGAGCTTATGGTCTTCCCTATCAAACCATCTTACCAGCTCTTCGGGTGTTTCGATCATAGCCGATGTGGCACTCTTTCGATTGTTTGCAATATCTTTCCGCTTCTCTATCTGTGCCAACAACCAACTGCGAGAGATAACTGCATGTGCCTTCAAAAGCTCTAATGAGGAGGTAGCACTCATCTCACTGGATATAACACTGGCTAAGTAACGCTCAACGGGGAGCTTGTTTATTGCCACAATCTTGCCTTCGTCAATGATAAGATGCAGCTGCCCGAGGAACGTCTGAGCCTCTTTTCGTTCCCAATGGAAGTTTACACCAATGGTAACATCAGCCAACGTGAAGGATGAATCGGCACTCTTTGGAGTGAAAAGGAGTTCTTCGTAATAGGCACCCTTCCATCTTATCTTACCTTGGGAATACTCAACAAGCTGTTCACCTATCACCTCTTGACCATCAAGAGTGTATTCATTATTTAATTGGAAATGTAGCTTTTCTGCACTGACAATGCCTACAGAAACTTCTGGTTCTGCTTTCTGATTAGCCAATGATATGTTCTTAACAACCTTATCCATCGCCTCTTTTGATAAAGAAACCTCTTGCAAGATGGCTTCAGCACGTTCCCCTGTCATTCTTTCAAAGTCTGTTTGACGTGGAAGAATGAGTAAACCACCCATATCCAAACTACCGGGACTCACCAAGTATTGGGCTTCTCCTTCTGCAGAATAGCATGCAGGGCGATGCTTCTGACGTGGGAAAACGACAGAGATAAAGCGTTCCTCATCCCTCCAAGACACGATATTCATCATCGGTTCGGTCTCATCTTCTTTCAAAGGGAGGGCTTTATAGATTGTTTGGAACAACTGTGTATCATGTTCCTCATCGTGACTCACAATAGCAAGAGCAGGACAGATATAATCTTCTATCGCATAGATTCCATCGTTGTTATCCAATGTCAACAATGGTTTAGATGTCCTCCACAATGCTTTCCAATGCTTTTGTATGGGTAAGATTCCGCTTGTCCCTGCCTGAAAATGCAAATGATCAGGAGCACTGGCACCACACTTTGGACCATTATAAAACACCATCAGATGCGGATATAAGCTCAACAAGCGATGTACCTGACCATAGTTTGCGGCTATAGACTGTGCTTGGTGCTTGCAAGCAGGTATTGTGAAGTGCACAGGAAGGATGGGGAAAGGATTGACTAAGATGTCGAAATCATGATGAAAAGGCAATCCTATCTGTACAGAAGGGCGGTTCTTAGCACAAAGGAAACAAGGACGTTTCGCAAGGGAAGCCTTATCTATCTTCGCCCCAGTGCTTACCATGCGTGCAGGATTGTATTGCGCGAGGGCTGAACCCACCTCACGTGTCTGCACATTAGCCAACTCCTCAAATCGAGTCTGTACTTCTTTCCATTGGTTCAGCTGCTTATGAAAAAAATCGTAAAGCCCTTTCTCTACGCTATCGTTCTGTTGTTTGCGTGCAAGTAACTCCATTGTACGCAGCTGATCCTTGTATGTATTGTTGGCATTAAGCCTCTCTAAGCTCAGAACAGCATCACTATTCCCACCCCAACGACGGCAGAGATAAAGTTCATCATAGATTCTTCCAATACGAAAAGAGCGACTGAAAGCCAATCCCATGGCGTAATCTTCACCATAACTAGTGTTTGGGAACTGCACTTGTCGGGCTAATGGTGTAAAGAAAGCACGCGGAGCTCCAAGTCCATTGATACGTAATGCGTTGTTACAACCATTGTTTTCTGTCCACTCACTATGGCTTATCAAGCCCGGAGGTAAGGTGTTTAAATCGAAGTCACACATACGATACGAACCCACAATCATTGCTGCTTTCTGCTCATGAAAGGCGTTAACTATGGTTTGCAATGTATGTTCTGACGAATAGAGATCATCACTATCCAGCTGTACTGCAAAGCGTCCGCAATGTTCGTCATTGATAGCATAATTCCAGCAACCACCTATCCCGAGGTCTGTTCTTGAGGGCATGAGGTGTACCAATCGGTCATCCGTTGCCAAAGAATTAAGTATCTCTGTAGTCTTATCTGTTGAATGATTATCCACCACAATGACGTTAAACGGGAAATCAGTAACCTGTGAGAGAGCTGAAACAACAGCATCTTTCACTGTCTTCTCACGATTATAAACAGGGATAATCACCGAAGCCTCAACAGGGAAATCACCTTTCGTGAAGTCGGGTTGAGCATAACGTTGCGTGTCAACCAAGGCTCCGATGGCTGCAAGATGGCGTGTTGCAGCTTGCTCCATCTCTATCTGTACCTCTCGATTACGTGGGTTTACATAGTCAAACTGCTTCTCTCCACTCGCACGAAGATCGTCTTCCTCTTCTGTGTATAGGTATTCATTCAGGTGGAAAATACTTCCTTGTCGACTCAAGAACAGGCGCAAGTCATACCAACCTGCATATTTATAATGTTCTGATTGACGCTCTTCTGCATATTTCCGCAGCATCTTTCCATTTAGAAGAACTACTGATCCAAAGTCGAAATCATCCCTAATACTACCCAACTGATAGTCGATTACAGGATGTTTCTGCGTCTTTCCATCCTCAACGGAGTAATGATCTGCATAGACCATAGCCGCTCCTGTCTGTTCAGCCGCTTGTATCATGCGTTCCAAAGCATGGTAACCTAAGGTCAAAGGACTTGACTTCATATAGAACAAAACATAGTCTGCTTCTGTGGACTTGGCCATCAACAGCATCATGTCTGATGCTATTAAGCCTGTTCCCTGTAATACTTTTGCATGTTCAGGTATGCCTTCTATAGCAACAGACTGTGCCGCTAAGAAAAACACTTGATCAACTATCTCTCCTTTCCCCATAGGCAGTTGAGCCATCAATGAAGCCATTGTTTCACTCGAACTATAGGCTAAGAAGCAACTTATCTTTTTGTTCTTTTCCATCTGAATGTATTGTTTTCTAGTATGCAAAGATAATACAAATTCCTTTATTACACCTATATTCAATCTTTTAAAAGCAATAATTATCCATCTTTTTACGTAACTTTGCGACCATTAAACATGGTATATAATAAAGGTAAGAATGGATAAGGAGAATCATATTGATCGTGCATTAGCATTCATGGAGCAGCTTGAGAAGTTGGGAAATCAGCTGCATCAAGCTGAAGAACATCAGAAAGTTATGTTGCAACAAATGCTAACAATGAGTAAACTCAACCTAACGGACACTGAGGAATACTATACACTTGAACAGCGAAGTAAAGACCTTCAGGTTATGATTAACAAGTGGCGTCCTTACTACGAGGAGCGTTTGAAGATGGTAAAAGAGGCTCAAAAGGCGGCGAAGAAGTAACAACTTACTAACAAACATAACCATCATGATGAATGTAAGAAAGGCTTTCCAATACTCTTTGGGGTGCATTATTCCTTTCAGTATAATGCTCTCATGCACTTCTGCACACAATGGTATCCAAGAAAACATAACATTTCATGGTGAGCAACTGCACCATTACTTGACAGTTATCTATGATGAGCCAACAGCCAATCAAGGCAAAACAAGAGACACCATAAGCTATTATTGCAATGCAAAAGGGCAACCCGTCCTAGAAAGATGGGGCACAGATAGCCTGCACGATTGTACATTTACGTATGTTGGTGATACTATCCGTTATAATGAAATGAACCCACAGACGAAAGAACATCCAGATGTTTACTTTATCTTAAAAGATGGTTTAATCATTGAGACAAGCTCTGATCCTGCTAGTTGGAGATATACTTACGATAAGCAACGTAGGTTGATTTGTCGTGATGAACCCAACGTTAAGTGTGGTTCTGTACGTTGGGACTTTCAATGGAAAGGTACACAAATATCAAACAAAAACGTTAAAACGATCTATCGAAAGCCTAAGAAGCAATCCACATGCTATAATTTTCGGTACTTACACCTGTTTGGTAGCACAGGACAAGTTCCTCTACCTTTCATCACATTGGGTTATATGGGCATGATCCCAGAGGGAGATATGGAAGGATATAAGCTCCCGAAAGATCCCCAAGGATGTTCATATACCATTCAAATAACATCAGATTATGACAGGAAAGGGCGTCCTGTTCACAGCACAGAGATAACAACTTCTATCAAGAAGAATAAGAAAAAGGTTGATTCCAGGCTTGAAATAGAATACATTTGGTAAGCAATCATCACTAAAGAAAAGGCTTAATACAAAATATGGAAAAGGATAATAACAAGGGAGGAATGATGAGTGTCATCGCTGCTTTGGGTGCAAATGTACTCGTAGCGATATCTAAGTTCGTTGGTTTTGCAGTCTCCGGATCAGCCGCAATGCTTAATGAATCGATCCACAGTATCGTGGATTGCGGTAATGAAATACTCTTACTCGTAGGTAATAAACAAGCGGAAGCAGAGCAGACAGGCCAACATCCGTTTGGACAAGCACGTGCAAAGTACTTCTATAGCATGGTAGTTGCGATGATGTTGTTCTTTGCGGGAGGTGCTTTAGGTATCATGGAGGCTACGGAAAAGCTGTTTCATCCAGAGCACAGTGTGGAGAACACATGGCTAGTCATGGGTATTCTCGTCTTCGGATTGATTGTGGAAAGTATCAGCCTGCGCGTTGCCTTCAAGGAAATCAACGAACTAAACAAAGACAATTTGCCCCTTTATCGCTTCTTGAGAGAGAGCCGTCACAGTGAAATTCTCATCATCTTTGCCGAGGATACGTGTGCTGTCGTGGGCTTGTTGATTGCTTTGACAGGTACACTTCTTAGTCATTTCACAGGCAATCCATTCTATGATGCACTCTCAGGTGTGCTTATCGGTGTGCTACTTTGCCTTGCGGCACTCTTATTAGCACGTGAGTTTTATAGTCTGTTGATCGGAGAAAGCGTTACGAAAAAGGATCTTGCTCGTATCCATGAGGCTTTTAATAGAGATGACATCAGTAAGCTCATCAATATAAAAACAATCCATCTCAGTCCGACAGACATACTAGTCACGGCAAAGGTGGATATCAAAGACGAGTGTGAAGCGCAATCGCCTGAGATTGTCAACGACATTGAGCGCACCATACGTGCAGCCTTTCCAAGCTATAAGATTTATATTTATATCGAAACTGACAACTATCAAGAGGATTACGACAGCGCACATCCTACTTGCTAAAACATCAACTTGTCGACCATAAAAAAGCAATGGCAATGAGAACTATTCATATAGTTTCCATTGCCATTTCTTCATATCTACACATCCATTTGACCGAAAGGTAATACCTTCTGACTCGAGTAACTGCCGCTGTTCCGCCCAATCAGGAGCAGTCCTCCCAGCACTGTTCACCACCCTATGACAAGGTAGTCCCGCCGCTTCGCCAGCATTATGTAGCATCCTTCCCACCAATCGCGCATGATGAGGATAGCCCAAGAGCCACGCAATCTTACCATAGCTTAACACCCTTCCTGACGGAATCGATGCCACAACCTCATATACTCCTTTGCGAAATGCAGCTATATCAACAGCCATTCCTCACCATCATTAGCATCAGAAAAACAAGAAGGATGGTTGACAGAGAGACCTTGTCACGACCATCCTTCAATATATTCAACTTACGTATCAGTGCTTTAGAGTTCAGCTTCAACAGCTTTCTGAACCTCCTTGCAATCAACAGTTGGTTCGAAGCGAGCCACTACCTCGCCCTCACGATTTACCAAGAACTTAGTAAAGTTCCACTGTATATCATTCTGTTTACGCGGTTCCGAGTTAGCCTTGTTGTACAAGTCTTCCATGATAGCAGCCAACTTCTCCTCGTAAGCACCACCATCATAACCCTTCTGACTCTTCAACCATGTGTAAAGAGGAAGTTCGTTTGCTCCGTTTACATCACTCTTCTTGAACTGTGGAAAGTCGGTCCCGAACTTAGCCGTGCAGAACTCATGTATCTCTTCATCAGTACCCGGTGCCTGGTGACCGAACTGATCGCAAGGAACATCAAGGATTTCCAAACCCTTATCCTTCAGGCTTCGATACATAGCTTCTAAGTCTTCATACTGTGGAGTGAAGCCACAACCAGTAGCAGTATTAACGATAAGAAGAACCTTACCCTTATATGTTTCGAGGCTAACCTCATTACCTTTTTTATCTTTCAAATTGAAGTCATAAACTGTTGCCATAACTCTTTTACTTTTATGTTTATAATGTTGTTTACTCTAATAAATGTTTGTGTCGTCCCTTTTCAATGCGAAAGTTGTTAGAAAAGGCATGTCACCTCTTGTGGCTCCCACCATCGTCGGTGTCATGCCTCTGCCTTTCTAACGTTATTATCTATCATCAAATATTCACTACACAAAGGAGAGTTACCTCTCTCTTTTAGTATTGCAAAGGTAGAAAGAATAATTTATATCGTAGGCGATTGGTGCTTATCTTTAACATAATTTCGCATGTTCTTCATCGAAATAAAGCCTCATTAAGCCACCTTAACAAAATAAACTCAACCCGAGAAAATTATCATTACAGATACAGTTATAGCTGAATAGAATTTCGTATCTTTGCATTCAGCACGTCTAATGACTCATTAGAAAGCAATAGATAACTATTAATTTATCTCTAAACAACTGATAAGATGAAGAACAAGAATGATTATCAAGGAGCACCAGAGCACTATCTTTTATGTTATAATACCGAGTGCAAGAAAGGCAAAACCTGCTTACATCGACTCGTCGCAAACGCCGAAGTGTGCAAAGACAGGCTTATTAAGTGTGTCAATCCAGCTGTGAATAAGGCGGACAACTGCACTTACTACCAGCCAGATAAGGTCGTTCGCATGGCGTATGGCATGAGATATTCATTCGACAAAGTGCTTGCCACAGATGTAGCTAGTATTCGTCGCCAACTCATTTCGCACTATGGTAATGGTTCCTATTACCTTAGGAGGAACGGAGAAAAGCCTATCCCTCCAGCCGAACAAGCGTTTATTAACAGCGTGTTCAAGGACTTTGGCTATGAAGATGGAGCCACTTTCGATAGCTATAAGGATGAATTTGACTGGTAGATTAAGTCGTTTACTCGTAAACTTCTCCACTCGTTTACTTGTAGTTCAGCATTTACAGGATTATTACAAAAGGCTTGGAGAACCATTACAAAGCACTTGGAGAGGTATTACAAAGCACTTGGAGAAATCCTGTAGATGTCTTTCTCTGTTTGAGAATAGGCTTTTTTCCTTTGCTCTTCCTTGTTTTTTGCTAACGAAACAGTGGCTTGTTACACTGGACTTCATTATCCGTTTCGTGCTACATCTCATCATTTTCAATCGAAGTAGATTGTAGAGAGATAGATAACTTATGCACAAAAAGAACAAGGATTTAGCCTTTTTTTCGTTATCTTTGCAGGCAATAAAACATTGAGAACAAGGATGGGAACAGCAAAGAAGTATCTGTTAGGAATGACACTTGGCGAACTGAAAGAGGTTGCGAAGTCGTTGGGGATGCCTGCATTTACAGGTGGTCAGATGGCGAAATGGCTTTATTCACAACATGTGAAGAGCATTGATGAGATGACAAATATCTCTAAGGCGAACCGCGAGAAACTTGCTGCTGAATATGAGATAGGCTGTAAAGAACCTATTGATGCTCAACATTCTAAGGACGGAACAATCAAGTACTTATTCCCTACAGATAGTGGGAAATTTGTTGAAACAGTATATATCCCAGAAGAAGATCGTGCCACACTCTGTGTGTCTTCACAGATTGGTTGTAAGATGAATTGCCTCTTCTGCCAAACAGGTAAGCAGGGTTTTGAGGGGAATTTGAGTGCAACTGATATCCTTAACCAAATATATTCCCTCCCAGAACGTGACAAACTGACCAACATAGTGTTCATGGGGCAAGGCGAACCAATGGACAATCTCGATAACGTTTTACGTACTACTGAGGTGCTGACAGCTGACTTTGGTTATGCGTGGTCGCCTAAGAGAATCACCGTAAGTAGTGTAGGAATCAAGGGAAAGTTAAAGCGGTTCTTGGAAGAAAGTAATTGTCATGTGGCAATCAGTATGCACTCTCCTCTGCATGAACAACGGTCGGAATTGATGCCTGCCGAGCGGGGAATGTCGATTGAGAGTATCGTTGAATTGCTAAGTAACTATGACTTTTCGCATCAGCGTCGGTTGTCTTTTGAATACATAGTATTTAAGGGAGTCAATGACTCTGAAGAGCATGCTAAGGCGATTGTGAAGCTCGTTAGAGGTATAGAATGTAGGGTAAATCTGATTCGATTCCACCCTATTCCCAACATACCTTTGCATGGAGTTGATGACCACAAGATGGAACAATTCAGGAACTATCTAACGCAACATGGAGTCTTTACAACCATTCGTGCGAGTCGTGGTCAAGACATCTTTGCCGCCTGTGGATTACTTTCTACAGCCAAGAAGATTGCTGAAGAGAGACGATAAGAGGATTGAGACAGTATCAAACTATACAAGATATACATATATGAACGAGAATAAAAGAGTCCGCGTAGCTATCACACACGGAGATACAAACGGTGTTGGATATGAGTTGATATTCAAGACCTTTTCTGAACCAGACATGCTGGAGCTATGCACACCCATTATCTATGGGTCGCCAAAGGTGGCTACCTATCATCGCAACGCATTAGGAATTGAAGCTAACTTCACGATTATTAAAGATGCAAGTGAGGCTAAAGAAGGACGATTGAACTTGCTCCCTGTCTTCGACGAAGAGATAAAGATTGAGTTAGGTGTTGCTTCCGAGGAATCGGGAGAGGCTGGATTGAAGGCTGTAGATAAGGCACTTGAGGATTATCGTCAAGGCTTATTCGACGTGTTAGTGACTGCTCCTATTGATAATAATGACAAGTTCCATTTCAGTGGGCAAAGCCGTTACATAGAGGATCACTTAGAGACTGAAGGGCACGGATTGTCTATCTTTATCAACGAAGGACTGCGTGTGGCATTGGCAACACGTAATCTTCCACTCCGCCAAGTGCCCGAATCTATCTCAAAAGAGAGCATTGCGAACAAGGCAAAAGCACTCTTCCAGAGCTTGCGACGCGACTTCCGAATCTCTTGTCCACGCATTGCCATATTGGGATTGAACCCTAAGGCGGGCGACAATGGCTTGTTGGGTTCAGAAGAAGAAGAGGTTATCATGCCTGCTATCAACGAACTCGTGGAAAAGGATATACAGGTCTTTGGCCCGTATGCTGCCGATACCTTCTTCAGTAATGGCGATTATCAAGAGTTTGATGGCATTTTGGCAATGTATTACGAACAAGGTTTATCACCTTTCCGCACACTCTCTGACTTCCAAGGAATCAACTATACATCAGGAATGTCACTCGTTCGTACATCCGCAGAAATACCTAATAGCCTCGCGATTGCAGGGCAAGGCGTTGCCAATGAACAGGCTTTCCGTCATGCCATCTACCTTGCGATTGACATCTTCCGCAATCGTGCAGAGTATAACGAGGCTATAGTTCATCCACTGCCAAAGCTCTATAAGGAGAAGCGTGATGAGAGTGATAAGGCGCGTTTCGCAAACCCTCATAAGCGAGAAGACCGCACCCCACATAGCGAGCGACACGAAGAGAAGCGAGGATAATATCTATCCAACAGATAGAACTCCATCCATAGACTCATGAGTAAAAAGCATCAGAATATATTCTTTGGGTTCGGCTTAGTCGTGTTAATCATTATGATTACTCAACTTGACTTTGCTGATGTCTGGCGTAATCTCCAGCATGCTGGTTACTGGTTCTTTGCCGTCATTGCACTATGGGCTGTTCTATATCTGTTTAATACATCGGCATGGTATGTCATCATAAAAAGCCAAACGAAAGGAAATACTGAACAGCAACGTGTTTCCTTTCATTGGCTTTACAAAGTGACGGTATCTGGCTTTGCACTTAACTATGCAACGCCTGGCGGATTGATGGGAGGTGAACCTTATCGTATCATGGAACTGACACCGAAGATAGGAGTTGAGCGTGCCACATCATCTGTTGTGCTATATGCTATGACACACATATTCAGTCACTTCTGGTTTTGGTTCCTATCAATATTCCTTTACCTGTTTACTCAACCCGTCAATCTATTGATGGGCACAATGCTTAGCGTTACTGGAATCTTTTGTATAGCAGCGATATGGTTCTTCTTGACAGGCTATAAGAAAGGACTTGCCGTACGTGTGATGAGTATCGTGCGACACATCCCGTTCATTAAGAAGTGGGCAGAACCTTTCATCAATAAACATAAAGAAGAACTCGATAACATCGACCAACAGATTGCATCACTCCATAACCAAAACCCACGTATGTTCTTTACCGCGGTTCTATTGGAGCTGTCCTGCAGAATCTGTAGTGCCTTAGAAATCTTCTTCATTCTATTGGTTCTCATGCCAAGCGTCAATTACTTCGATTGCATCCTCATTCTAGCTTTCACCTCGTTATTTGCCAACATGCTCTTCTTTATGCCTTTGCAACTGGGCGGACGCGAAGGCGGATTCCTCATGTCGGTTACTGGCTTAGGACTTGGTACCAGTGCTGGTATCTTCGTCGCACTGATTGTCCGCATCCGAGAGTTGATATGGACTGCTATCGGCTTGTTACTGATTAAACTAGAAACTAAGAACTCAAAGAACTCCTAATACCCAAAAACAAGGTATTAACCTATTACTATGAGAATCTATTAGCCTTTGCGCATGTCTGCAAAGCTCCTGAACAACGTATCCCTACTTACAACTACAGTCAATCGCTTCTATAAGTTGGATGCTTATGATATAAGCATTAGGACTTTATACAAACGTGTATAACTAATTATACAGACGTGTACAATCAATTATACAGACGTGTATAATCAACTATACAAACGAAGATAATTATTAAAATGTATCTAATTGAAAATAAATAAGTTACCTTGTTGATACAACTAAACTGGTAACGATTTAGAAACGAGCGAGCTACTTGGCTTCGCTGTTTTCTGCCTAACAAAGAACGCTTGTCATTCTGTTTGCAAAGATAATACTTTGTTACCGAATAACAAGCGTTTTTGATGAGATATTCTTTATTCTGCACTTTTTGTATGCTGCTATGTTTATATTCCCCTTCCACGTTTCTTCTTTCTGTTAGCTTGGTATCTGAGTTTGCGTTGCCATGCAGCTTCGGTTAAGTCATTGCCTTGTGTACTTGGTGTAATCAAATCGCCCAACCCTTCCACCATTTCATCGGCTGCGCTAACGAAGGTGTCTGCCACTGCATCAATGGAGTTCTGCACTTGTGGCGTGTCATTGTCTCGTGAGATTGAGGAATGGCTCTTGGGTACAAGTTGATAATCTACATTAGGTTGTTTGTTGTTTTCTGTCGGCTCTTGTACTGTTTGGTGTAGCATCTTTGTTTCTTCTTTCTTGGTTACTTCAAAGTTCTTCTGCAAGGAACGGTAGCCGAATTCCCTGCCAATTTCGGATGCCTTGAATGTATGTTCTCCGTATGAGAACTTCAAGCCATATACCTTGTCCTGCTTGTTCTTCATACGCTCTATGGTAATGCCGTTTTTGTTCAACTCATAGAGGAACATGGAATGTCCAGATATGCCACTGCCCATGTATTTGTCGAGTAAGGTATAACAGATTTGTTGCACTTCTTTCTTTGTTTGCTCTCTCGTGGGATTAGCCTTTGTCTTTGGGTGTTTCCTTTCTGCCTTGACCTCTTTTGCAATGGTCAAGCCTTTCTCCCGACTGATTTCCTCTGCCACCCTTGCAGCCCTGTTGCTCACAAAAGTGGTATCATAGACCTCTCCATATAGGCTGATGCGGTTGGCGATAATGTGAATGTGTCTATTATCAGTGTCCTTGTGCGTTACTGCCACCCATTGGTAGTTGTCAAGTCCCATTCGCTTGGCAAACAAATGGGCTATCCGCATAAGTTCTGACACAGGTAGCTTTCTTTCGTCTTGTGGTGCGATACCGATTTCAATGCGGAGAAACTTGTTCCAGCAACGGCTGTTGTAGTCGCTGACCACTTTCATTTCCTCATAGATAGCCTTCGGTTCTCTGCTGCAAAGGTTATGGAAGGCAAGCCGACTGCCGAGCTTGCCCTCTCTGAAAATATACTCCAAAGCTGTACTGCCGTGTGCTATCGCCTTACATTTTCCTATCATTTCTCGTCATGTTTAAGACCTTATATATTTCATCGTCTACACGAAAATGAGGGTCATAAAATCGCTTAAATGCCTCTTTGGCACATAGCGAAAGGTTCTGTGTAATATGTACCCATCTCTCATCTTTTACTTTGATGAGGTTAGAAATCTGCCCGTAGAACCGTCCTGTATGCTGAAGTATACAAATGGCTTCCCTTTCATTGTCGGTCATCTTGGGAACGGCTGCCACCTCTCCATTTAGGAGTATCTCACGGCAGTAATCGGAAAACTTACGTCCCGCACTTTCTGCCTTTGACTTAATACGCTGCTTTTCTTCTAAGGTGCATCTTACCTTGATGAACTCTGTCTTGTTCATCTTCTGCTCTTCCT
>ERZ773006.28-NODE-28-length-95196-cov-10.7498_pt1 | contig 95196 bp, 75 predicted proteins | sample MGYA00580843_ERZ773006 | MGnify/ENA primary metagenome ERZ773006 (study PRJEB29015, sample SAMEA2738011) | human oral metagenome | biome: human oral; feature: human-associated habitat; material: dental | place: China | collected 2052 ...
AGAAACTATAATACAGGATATTAACATTTATTAGTCCGAACATCACCACACAGAAAAAAACCATTACATAAATTCCAAATAACCCAGCTGCAAATATAAAACAAACGTACAAAAAGCAGGTTTGCAACCAGCAGTAAACCAATTGGTTATCAAGCCGCCCAAAAAGGTACTTGATTGGACTTCAAAAGGGCGTTGGTAACACGCTGAAAGGGCATCTGTTGCAAGTCAATCAGGCCTCTTTCAGAAGCCAAAAGGGCATGTGTTGCTTTGCGTTGCATGAAAACAGTTTACAGATAGTTTTCCGGACACCGCGTGCCGTTAAGCGTATAGCCGGCTCCGCCGTCCTGTACACCGGTCTGCACAGTATCGATTCCTGCTGACGGTGTAACGAGAAGCCAGCCATCCACATATTCAACGCCTTCCTCGGTAATCGTACCGGGCAGACAACGGATCACGTACTTCCCCGCAGGACTGTCTTTTGCGGCATCACACTTCAGTTCTGCTTTCCCTTTCACGTAATCGCCGATGACCTGATAGGAGAACTCCGGGTTGTCCTGCCCGATCTCACGTGTCGCATTGCGTGCCTTTATGGTTGTCCCGAACTCGACGTAGGAGGAAGAGGACAGTTCTTTCCATTGTCCGGCAGCAGTGTATCGGGACTTGCTTCCTCTCGGGACATATATCTTCAGCGTATGGGTGTCAATTCCTGTAAACACTCCGGGGCCGTCAAGTACAGGCACCGTCTTGGAATAAAGTTTCAGCATATTCAGGTTCATGCAGCTGTTGAAGGCTTCACGCCCAATGTGCTGTAAGGTGGAGGGGAGCTTCACGCTCTTGATGTGGTAGCATCCGGCAAGCGCATAATCGTGCAGGCGGAACATCCCCTTGGGAAGACTCAGGTTGCCCATGGCATTGGGCAGTACGCTTATCACCTCATCCTTTTTCCTGTTGTATACAATGCCATTCTCGATGATGAAATCCTGATGGTCACCGGTATGTATCTTGACCGAATCCAGTCCATTGCACATCGCCAGTACACCGTCTCCAAATGTCTTGATGCCATCGGGCAAGGTAATGGAGAGGAAGGAACATCCGTAGAACATCCTCTCCGGAAGCTCGTCGTCAGATACCTTATAGTCTTTTCCTTCCTCTTCGGAAGTCTGTCTCTTCGTTCCGGTTCTTCCCTCTCATCCGTCTTTCATCCTGTGACAGCCGGTACCGTTGCGGCATGCTGCAAACGAGATGACAGATGGGGGCAGAATCGGCATCAAGGGCATCACGTTTTGCCATCCTTCTTCGGTTCCTGCTTCCTTTACCTTCTCGTAATCAATCGTCTTTATCGTCTCTTCAATACCGTGCGCGGTCTTTATGCTGACGGCAATCTTGTGCGTACCATTGTTGACAAAATAGTAATTGAACGAAAGGCGCGGGTTGGCCGAACCGACAAGCGAGATCTTGCCGGAGGAAAGAACGGCGCAGTCACCGGACTTCGCCTCCGTCGAACCATAATAGGCACAGCACTTGTCATTGTCGGAAGACAATTGATTGAACAATTTGAAATAGTGCTTCCCTACGACCGCATTGGTCGCCCAGAAATACTTCTGCATACCGTTTGCCCAGGACTGACCGATTAGGGTGGCGGTTCTTCTTCCATTGCCAACAACGTCAGAGCAGAACCCTCAGACTGCATTCGTCCTCAGGCAGCCTATGACGCCGGTTCCTGTGATGTGAGATTACGATAGCTGAAACCGTGTAGAAACGTTGCAAAGGTATCTGATTTCCTACGGTGAGGGACTGAAATCGAGTGTACAAATGATGTACAAAAGTGCATAAACAGTGGAAAAAGGAGGATTTATTCAAAAACAATATAATATTTTTTGATGGTAAACCAATTATTCACAACTCTGCATAAGTGAGTAAAGTGTGGATAGAACGAAACAGGATCTGATGAAACATCCTCTTTTTTTCTGTCTGTTACTGCTCGGCTGCCTCATTTCATGCGGTCAAGGGCAGACAAGGAAAGACAGCACCTGTCCTGATTACCTGAGAAGTCTCTATATACAGGGATGTGCCGCAAAGGACAGCGGCCAGGCCGTCCTTGCGCGTGACTATTTCATGAAGATCATCGATGCCCCGGCTGCCGATACTCCCGACACAGCCATCACAACACTCAAGGCGAAGGCTTACAAGCAGCTTGGCAACGCTTTCATCTACCAGTATATGGCAAGGGAAGCGGCGCAGATGTACAGCAAGGCGTATGCACTCTATGAATCGAACAACGACACGACAGGGATGCTGTACTGTTACCGCAATCTGGGAAATGCCTTCTACAGCATGAACAGACCCGACTCCTGCCTGTTTTACTGCGGTCTTGCAATGAAGCTGGTCGAAACGGCACCATCCAGATACAGGTACGAGAGGACCGAACTGAACTGCCTGATGCTGACAAGCCTGGTAGACCAAAAGAAGTGGAGCGAAGCAGGAAAATACCATCATGCCATTGCAGCAGATACCTTGAACGCCAATACGCCGGCCGTCCTCATGACAACCGCCCAGTACTACTACGGCATACACGACTACCGGGACTGTGAGTTGACGAGCCTTAAAATCCTGAAGAACGGCAACCTTTTCGACAGGCAGCGTGCGGCACGCTTCCTGACCAATATCTATATAAGGAATCAGGAAATAAAGAAAGCTTCCCGGTACATGGAGGCTTTCATCCGGTTCACGGACTCCGTAAGCCTGTACCGGCGTACAGAGACCCTCCTCCGTATGGATGCGCTTTACAACTACGGCAAGAAAGAACAGGAAAACATCAAACTGAATGCTGATGCGAAGGTCTACCGCCTGCTGCTTGTCATCGCCCTGGTCTCCATGGCCGCAGTCGTCGCGGTCTTTGTCTTTGCCATGCGCTACAACCGCCAGCAGAAAGCGTTGATGCGCCTCAAGATAGACCATTACAAAAGTCTTCGAAAGAACCAAAAGAACAGAGATGCGGATTCCGAACAAAGAAAAACGGCAATGATAAGGAACTCCGACATCTACAAGCACATCATCCGGCAGCTTGATACAGGGGACGGTCTGTTCATTCTTCACAATGATGACTGGCGGCAGCTATCTCTTGTGATCGAACAGGCCTATCCGGACTTTAACGGACATCTTCACGATATCTGCAAGATGAATAATTACGAATACCGTGTCTCGCTGCTCATAAAGACCGGCTTTCAGCCGAGCGTCATAGCCGGCCTCACAGCACACAGCCGCGAATCGGTATCAGCCACACGCCGCCGGCTTTTTGAAAAGGCATTCAACAAAAAGGGAACTCCCAAGGACTGGGATGATTTCATCCTGTCACTGTAATACGCCGTGGAATGCCTGCTGGTGGGGAAAGCCGCCCGGCGGAAGGATGGGCTTCCCTGTACAACGGAACTTGTAGAATGGACATGGGCAAATTGCAGTCCGGCAAGACATAAAGCACACAGATTCATGAATCGTTCCCTTGAGGGTGTGTCAAAATGCAAATACCATTTTGACAATCTTAATGTTTGAAACAATTCATTAAAAATGACCATTTTTTTACTCGATTTTGAGTAAAGAAATTGTCTTTTCTTTGCTTTTAGAGAAAACCTGCTTATAGTTTGAAAGTTGTCAAGTTATTAATTTGCATTTTGACACACCCTCATGAAAAGCCTTCCCATCCGACAAGTCACATCGGCTTACGGCAGCACAACGCTTCTCTACGACAATACACTCCGCCAACCGACTTCAATACGATCCCACACCACGCATGATGTCCATGCCCGGCACGACGGGTGACGGACATCAACACGACAGGTGACAGGCATCAGCACAATGGCAGGAGACGGAAAGGCTCGCTCGTTTCTGTCACTACCTACACACCTTAATTATATATAAGGGACGGATGACCGGCTGGTATGGGGAACATTTACCGGGACAGCAAAGCCTTTATACCACATTCAATTGTCCGGTCTCTGATGTAAAATCACTTTCACGGAAAATGACAGAGGGGAAAGACAAGGGAACATGTTAAAATCCTAACAAATGATGATTATTTCTTCAAAATTTACATCTTGTTTAAAAAAAATTAGGTATCTTTGCAAACGAACAAGGTTTAATTCCTATGAAACTAAAAGCCATATTTTCAAAATTGAAAGGAATGCTGGATAATTTCCTGGCATCCATTTCATACAGGCAGAAGGTCGCACTGTCTCTGCTGTGCGGTGTCATAGTAGGACTGACGGGACTGTTCCTCTATCTGCTCCGTATGCACACATATATAGTAGGTGATGACCCTGCGGCATGTATCAACTGCCACATCATGTCGCCCTATTATGCAACGTGGTCACACTCGGCGCACGCACGCAACACCACCTGCAACGACTGTCATGTACCGAACAACAACATGGCCGCCCATTATGCCTTCAAGGGAATGGACGGAATGAAACACGTGGCCTATTTCGTCACACGCAGCGAGTCGCAGTCCATCGAGGCTGAAGACGCATCCGCAGAGGTTATCATGGACAACTGCATCCGCTGCCACAAGCAGCTCAACCAGGAATTTGTCAAGACCGGACGCATCGACTACATGGAAGCGAAGCGCGGTGAGGGCAAGGCATGCTGGGACTGCCACCGTGACGTGGCCCACATGAAAAAGAACTCCCTTTCAAGCACGCCGGGGGCGGAATTCGTAGAACCCATGCCCCCCTCCCCTGTACCCCATTGGCTGCAGAAGATATTGGGAAGAGAATAAGCCCACCTGCCGGCGATTCTCCACAGATAGCCATCATCCTCTATCGGCTATCACCGCTTATATCACCCATAAACACTTATCATCGCTTATCACTGCATATCATTAATCATTGAACAAAATATTAAAAACCTATAATTATGGCAAAAACATTAAAGAAATGGCAAGGCTGGTTGCTCTTCGGCGGAGCAATGGTCATCGTGTTCGTGCTCGGACTGCTATGTTCTTCCATGCTTGAGAGAAGAGCGGAAGTAGCAAGCATCTTCAACAACCGACGGACACAGATGACGGATTCCATCGTTTCCCAGAACGAGAAATTCGCAGAGGACTTCCCCCGCGAATACGAGACATGGGCAATGACGGAAGACACGAGTTTCGTAAGTAAATACAACTCCTCGCAGGAGGTGGATGTACTGGCACAACGCCCGGAAATGGTCGTCCTATGGGCAGGATACGCCTTCTCGAGGGAATACAACACACCGCGCGGGCACCGGCACGCCATAGAAGACCTGCGCAAGATCCTGCGTACAGGAAGCCCCGGTGTCGACGGACAGGAAGACATACAACCCGGTACATGCTGGACCTGTAAGGGTCCGGATATTCCACGCCTTATGCGTGAAAAAGGTACTGACAAGTTCTATGCTGCCAAGTGGAGCGACTGGGGACCAGAGGTCATGAACACCATCGGTTGCTCTGACTGCCACGATGCACGGACGATGGATCTCCGTCCCGCTCGTCCTGCACTCTATGAGGCGTGGGCACGCGTCGGCAAAGACGTGAAGAAAGCCACGCACCAGGAGATGCGTAGCCTGGTCTGCGCACAGTGCCACACAGAATACTATTTCGAAAAGGAAAACGGAAACTATCTCCACTTCCCGCAGGAAAAGGGTCTGACATGTGAGGCGGCAGAAGAACACTACGACAGTATCGGCTTCTACGATTACATCAATCCGCTTTCTAAGGCGAAGATCCTCAAGGCCCAGCATCCGGGTTATGAACTTTACATGCAGGGAATCCACGGACAGCGGGGCGTCTCCTGTGCAGACTGCCACATGCCGTACATCTCCGAGGGCGGCGTGAAATACACGGATCACCACGTGATGAGTCCTCTGGCACACATCGACCGCACCTGCCAGACCTGTCACCGTCAGGATGCCGAGACACTCCGCCAGAATGTTTACGAACGTCAGCAGAAGATCTATGACTTCCGTACACACGTAGAGAAGGAACTTGCCGCAGCGCACATCGAAGCCAAGTTCGCCTGGGAAAAGGGTGCGACGGAAGCCGAGATGAAGACTGCCCTGTCCGACATCCGCAAGGGTCAGTGGCGTTGGGACTATGCAGTTGCCAGCCACGGTGCAGCGTTCCATGCCCCGCAGGAGATCATGCGTCTCCTCGCCAGTGCGATGGAGTATGCCAAGGATGCACGCCTGCAGATCGCCCGTGTGGTAGCCCGCCACGGATTCACAGGTCAGATTCCGCTTCCTGATCTCTCCACCAAGGCAAAGGCTCAGTCGTACATCGGACTGGATATGCCGAAGCTCAACAAGCAGAAGAAGCAGTTCCTGGATACGGTCGTACCAAAGTGGATTGAGATTGCAAAGAAGAACAAGCGATTCATAACAAAACCTATGTAGTCGGTTGAAAGTCAACAGTCGGATAGTTGACGGCTGGCGGTCATCCTGCCAGCTGTCAACTATCAGCTGATTAATACGGATCCTATATAGCAGGAGGAGACACGGCCGCAGCCGGAGAAGCAAGGGACTACAAGCAGACCCTGCCGGTTCAGAATGCCTCTCAACGGACAGAGCTGCGGTTTCTCATCAAGCGGTTAAAAGCAGCACAACAATTACTATCCGTGCTCATACAAAGGAAGTACCATGGGTCATAAGACCGACTGTACCCTCGGCCGGGCATGACAGGAGAACAGGCTTCTAATACTGGAAATCAGCAGGATAACCCATACCCGACAGAACCGACCGACTGGTGAGGTGCAGACAGCAGGACAGGCAGCAGAGGCTGATTCCATCATACAGCATGCCTTACCCCACCCTGTCTTCAGGAAAAGCAATCCGTGGGAAAATCCCCTATGACCGTCAGGATCCCCCGCTTCAACCCTCAACATTCAACTCTCAACATTCAACAACACTTATGTGGAATAAACCTTATACGCTGAAGGAAGGAACAGCGATAGTCATCGGACTGTTAGTCACCGGCGGACTGTTACAAGCTACGATGGGTCCCTTGGAATGGGGCATCTTCATCTGGCCCGCCAACATCATCATACTCATTCTATTTATACTGGCACTTGTCGTCGTCTTCATGCGTCGCAGACATTCCTATCTGTGCCGGTTCATGACCACCATGCAGGCGGCAATACCGGCCATTGCCGCAGCCGCCATACTGACGTTACTCATGGGAGTAACCAGACAGGCAGCGGAAGGCAAAAGCCCCTTTGACCCTGTCGGCCTGACAAAGATGCTGAACTTCTGGCCATTCATCCTTGTGTATCTGTGGATGACGGCAATTGTAGGGGAGGTGACCTTAAATCAGATCGCCCATTTCTCATGGAGACGCCTGCCCACACTGACAAGCCATGCAGGACTGTTCATCGTGCTGACGTGCGGCACACTCGGCAGCGCCGACATGCTGCGTGTAAAGATGTATTGCGAGACGGGGCAGCCGGAATGGCGCGGCCTGGATGCTTTCGGGAGTGTCCATCACCTCCCCGTAGCCATCCAGCTGGAGAAATTCACCATTGATGAATATCCTCCCAAGCTCATGCTCATCGACAAGAAAGGCCTTCCGCTTCCACAGGGGAAACCGGAAAACCTCCTTGTGGAAAAGAACATGACGACCGGGCAGCTGCTCGACTGCAGGATCGAGATTCTCAAACGCATTGACAATGCCATCCCCGTCACATTGAACCAGATGGTCGGCAAAGTGCCGGAAGGGATGATGGCGAATATCCGTATGGACTCTCTGGGACAGGCGCAGAACAAAAAAGGTTACATGGCGACAGATGCCCGGGGGGCGGCCTGTGCTTTACTCGTAAAGGTGACGACCGGCGCACGTGCGGGTGACGGCAAATCCCCATCAGGGAAAGGACAACCACGCACGGCAACCGGCTGGATCACCAGCGGCAGTTATCTCTTCCCCTATCAGGCGTTACAGCTTCCTGACGGCAGAAAACTGGCGATGCCCGACCGTGAGCCACGCCGTTTTGCTTCCGTTGTCGACATCTATACCCAGAGCGGGCAGAATATTCAGACGGAGATCGAAGTCAACAAGCCGTTCAACATTGAGGGCTGGAAGATCTATCAGCTCAGCTACAATGAGCAGATGGGAAAATGGAGCAATCTCAGCGTCTTTGAACTGGTGACGGATCCCTGGCTGCCAGTCGTTTATATAGGTATTTTCTTGTTGTTGTTTGGTGCTGTCGGTATGTTCTTGACGGCAAGTCGTAAGAAGGAGGTAGAAGCATGATCTGGAGTTACTTTATTGTATTTGCATTGCTGGCCGTAGCCCTGTGGGCTGTAGGAGCATGGGCTGCGTGGAGCAACCGCCGTACACTGGCGTTTACGACGACAGGACTGGGACTTGCCGTCTTCTTTGCCTACATCCTCATCATGTGGATCACCCTGGAACGGCCGCCGCTCCGTACGATGGGCGAGACGCGCCTATGGTACAGCTTCTTCCTTCCCCTGTCAGGCATCATCGTTTACAGCCGCTGGCGGTACAAGTGGATCTTGAGTTTCTCGACACTCCTTGCGGCCGTCTTCGTAGGCATCAACCTCCTCAGACCGGAGATCCATTCCAAGACCCTTATGCCCGCACTGCAGAGCCCGTGGTTTGCGCCTCACGTCATCGTCTACATGATGGCGTATGCACTTCTGGGGGCCGCAGCGGTCATGTCCGTGTACCTGCTCTACTTCAAGAAAGGAGAAGACCTTGGCAAGGAAATGGAGATAACGGACAACCTCACCTATGTCGGCCTTTCGTTCATGACGCTCGGCATGCTCATGGGAGCCATCTGGGCAAAGGAGGCCTGGGGGCATTACTGGTCGTGGGACCCCAAAGAGACGTGGGCGGCCATTACATGGCTGGCGTATCTCGTCTACGTCCACTACCGCCAGTACCATCCCCGCACCGTCCGGCCCTCACTCTGGATACTGATCATTTCTTTCTGTCTCCTGCAAATGTGCTGGTGGGGAATCAACTACCTGCCTTCGGCACAGGGCATGAGCGTTCATACCTACAACCTGAACTGAAGCCGGCAAAAGAGAAAGGCCATGCCTGTCACTACCCGTGCTTCCGCAATGTATAGCCATTGCGGAAACACGGGTCTTTTCGTTTAAACCGATATGAGCAGAACAGACTTGGCTTATTTCCGGGACACTATCCGCCCTGCCAAGAGCGCCGGAGGACTGAAGCCTTGACGGACTGCAAGCGAGCAGATCATGAAAAAACAGAGGCTTCAGGAATTTGGAGTGATGAGGTCTGTCTCGTGAGTTGATGACTTTGATGGAATATCACACAGAGACAGGGAATGAACGGAGGCTAGAATCCTATTACGGAGACACCGTCGGTGCGTGGAGCGGAGGTTATTTGAGAGTTTTATCAGAGCTTTTTCCTGTGAGAATGATGAATAGCGTTTATCCAGAAAATAAAAGAAACCCCGTACGTCACATCTCTGTCGCTCTTGTGTGCCACCGGCACCTCCGTGATAGTCCCCCCCTCCGTGTGTCTTATTATGCAGTAGGTTTCCTTCATCACTCCCTGTTTCGGAAGGACAAAAAACATTCAGACAGAACAACCTCCAAGTTCGCAGCAAGAAACTGAAACAGGGTATAAGCCCCCCTTGGAGACCAAGGTTGACCCATTTCCTTTACTGCCAAAGGGAAGGACCGGCCTGCAGGATAGGAAAACTTCAGAATGAATGTGCTGCAGACGGCAAGGGACTTCCCAGCCGGGACTGCTGTTCCCAACCGGTTGGGAATCCTGTTCCCAGCCGCCGGGAATCCTGCTCCCAGCCGCCGGGAATCCGATTCCCGGCCCTCTGCCCAGAACAGCCGGTGCAGTTGAGCGATCGGGATGATGCAGTCCACTGACTGGGGGACGCGCTCTGCCTTTGCTTCCCAACCTGACTGACAGCTTTAAAAGCCTATCCCCATTTGCTGCTGACGGCAGGTGGAAGGGCTTTACTTTCAGACCTTGCAGACTGCTTCAAAAGCTTATCCCCGTTTGCTGCCGACGGTAGGTGACAGGGTTCCCAGCCTTTTATACGGTTGTCTTTCTCCTATTGTTTCCCTGCATTGTTTTCTATCTGTCCTATCTTCCGGTTGGAGTTGTCGGCCAGGACATCATTGACAATGTCATTGATCTGCCGCTTCAATTCGTTGACGAACTGTGCCGCATCATATTTCTTCGCCTCAATGTCACGGAGTTTCTTCTCCCATATACCTGTCAGTTCTGCAGATGTAAGGAGTTTCTCGTGGATGGTGTCAATCAGGGCGATGCCTGTCTCGGTCGCCTCAATGTTCTTCCTTTTCCGCCGGATATAATGCCGCTTGAAAAGCGTTTCGATGATTCCCGCACGTGAGGACGGACGGCCGATTCCGTTTTCTTTCATTGCAGCCCGGAGAGTCTCATCTTCGACAAGTTTGCCTGCCGTCTCCATAGCACGAAGCAGCGAGGCTTCTGTATAATGCTTGGGGGGGGCGGTCTGTTTCTCCGTCAGCGTGGGGGTGTGTGGCCCTGATTCTCCCTTGGTGAAGGCAGGGAGCAGCGACTCGTTCCGGGCAGTTCCTCCCTGTCCCTCTTCAGAGGCGGCGCACTGGGAAGAACCGCTGTCTGTGCAGACTCTCCATCCCGGATCCAGTATCTCCTTTCCCGACACCTTGAACTCTACCTCGTCCACCTTTCCCAATACGGTCGTTGTAGCGAACTTGCAGTCAGGATAGAACGCTGCGATGAAACGGCGGGCAATGAGGTCGTAGACTTTGCGCTCCGCATCGGTCAGCCCCTGCGGCGGGACTCCAGTGGGGATAATGGCATGGTGATCCGTCACTTTCGAGGAGTCGAACACACGCCTGCTCTTCGGCAGCGGCTTCCCGCCCAATGTCTTCACGAGACCGGCATAGAGACGCTGGCCGGCAAAGGCCGTCTGATAAAGGCCGTTCATGATCTGCGGGCACTTCGGATAGATGTCGTCGGAAAGGAACTGTGTATCCACACGGGGGTAAGTCGTCAGTTTTCTCTCGTACAGTGTCTGGATGGTATTGAGCGTCATCTCGGCGGAGAAGCCGAACTTCCGGTTGCAGTCCACCTGCAGCGAGGTGAGGTCATAGAGCTGCCTGGGCTGTTCCGCACCTTTTTTCTTCGTCACACTGGTGATGGCAAACGGTTTTCCCTCAATGGTGGAGAACGCCCGCTCCCCTTCTTCCCTGGAGCTGAACCTGCCCCTTGTGGCCGTGAACTGCGTGTCACGGTAGACGGTCGCCAGCACCCAATAAGGTTCCGGCTTGAAATGGTCTATCTCCTTCTGCCGCTGCACGATAAGAGCAAGGGTAGGTGTCTGGACACGTCCTATGGACAACACCTGTCCCCGTCCGTAGCTGTTGTTTCCATACTTCAATGTGTACAGGCGCGTGGCGTTCATCCCGAGCAGCCAGTCGCCGACGGCACGGGACAATCCTGCGAGATAGAGCGACTGGTACTGTCCCTGCTCTTTCAGGTTGGCGAATCCCTCCCGGATGGCTTCGTCTGTCATGGAAGAAATCCACAGGCGTTTCACGGGGCATTTCACGCCCGCTTTCTGCATGACCCACCGCTGGATCAGTTCTCCCTCCTGTCCGGCATCCCCGCAGTTGATGATCAGCTCTGCCGAATGATACAGCTTCTCGATGACGGCAAACTGCCTTTTCACGCCCTCGTCCTCGATGAGCTTGATGCCGAACCGGGGCGGAATCATGGGCAGAGCCGCCAGACTCCAGTGCTTCCAGTTCGGGAAATAATCATCGGGTTCCTTCAGTTCACAAAGGTGTCCGAAGGTCCATGTGACTTGGTAATTGTTCCCCTCCATGTAGCCGCTACAAGGTCTGTCGGCACCAAGGATCCGTGCAATGTCTTTGGCAACGCTGGGTTTCTCTGCTATGCAAACGATCATATCTTTCTCTGAAAAGTAAACATGGAAGCCGGAGAGGCCTGGGGCAGAAAGGCCAGGCCTTCCTCCGGGAATCCGCCTCCCGGGCGTAGTCTTCTTCCCGAACGGTACGGCCTTCCACACGTGCAAAGGTAAGAAAAAATATCACACAGTGGAATTTTCCTCCGCCGCTTTGCCGTTTTCCACTCAATTCTTTTTCCATATGACTTTTTTTCTCTACTTTTGTAGCACACAAACGAACAAGAGAACACATACAATCTATGAGAGTCGGACTCTTCATTCCCTGCTATGTCGATGCCCTGTATCCGCAGGTCGGCGTAGCCACCTACAGGCTTCTGCGGAAACTGAAACTGAATGTTGTCTACCCCGAGAGACAGACCTGCTGCGGACAGCCTATGGCAAACGGAGGATTTGAACGTATGTCAGAGCATCTGGCCGAACGCTTCGAGGACAAGTTCCGCGACTTCGACTATGTTGTCACTCCCAGCGTCTCCTGTGCAGCCTTTGTACGGGTCAACTACCCGCAGATACTCGACCATGCGTGCCAGACCCCTGAAAAGACCATGGAACTGGTGGAGTTCCTGCACGACATCCTGAAGGTAAGGGAGCTTCCGGGTAGTTTCCCCCATGTCGTCTCCGTTCACAACTCATGCCACGGCGTACGGGAGCTCGGGCTGAGTTCACCGTCGGAACTGCAGATAAAACCGTTCAACAAGATCGTGGATCTGCTGCAACTCAAGGACGGCATAACGGTCAAAGAGCCCGACCGGAAAGACGAGTGCTGCGGCTTCGGCGGGATGTTTGCGGTAGAGGAGCCTTATGTCAGCAGCCGGATGGGCAATGACAAGGTGAAGGCGCACATGGCGACCGGAGCAGAGATCGTCACAGGTTCGGACTGTTCCTGCCTGATGCACATGCAGGGCGTGGCTGCCCGGCAGAAGTACCCGGTAAAGTTCATGCACGTAGCCGAGATACTGGCAGCCGGGCTGTGACACACATACTATAATAAAGAAGAAGCGTAAATACAAGTATGTCAACCTATCATTCAAAAAGAGCCAAGGAGTTCCTGAAGAATCCCGAAGAGAAAATATCCAGACACGACCAGACCTTCTGGTCAGTCCGGCAGAAGCGTGATGCAGCGGCAGCCCAGCTTCCCGAATGGGAGGACCTGCGCGAACAGGCCAGCCGGATCAAGGCGCACACCGTCACCCATCTGGCAGACTATCTGGAGCAGTTCACGACAAACTTGGAGAAGAACGGGGTCATCGTACACTTTGCCAAGGATGCACAGGAGTTCAACGAGATCGCTTACGGCATTCTTGAAACACACAAGGTCAGAAAACTGGTCAAGTCGAAGTCCATGCTGACGGAGGAGTGCGGGTTAAATCCTTATCTGATGGAAAGAGGGATTGACGTCGTCGAGTCCGACCTGGGCGAACGCATCCTCCAGCTGATGCATCTGAAACCCGCCCACATCGTGATGCCGGCTATCCACCTGACACGCGACGAGGTCGGGGAGATGTTTGAGGAGAAAGGAATCTCAAAGGAAATCGGCAACCACGACCCGACGTACCTTACTTACTGCGCGCGTCAGAATCTCCGCAAGGACTTCATGGATGCCGATGCCGGCATGACGGGCTGCAACTTCGGCGTGGCGGCCACCGGCGACTGCGTCGTCTGCACCAATGAGGGGAATGCGGACATGTCCACTTCCGTCCCTAAGCTGCATATCGTAGCCATGGGACTGGAGAAGGTCATCCCGGACTACGCCTCTCTCGCCGTCTTTCACAGGCTCCTGAGCCGCAGCGGGACAGGGCAGCCCGCCACTTCCTTCACGTCTCATTTCCGCAGAGCGCGGCCGGGAGCAGAGATGCACGTCATCCTTGTTGACAACGGACGAAGCGACATAACAGCCAATACGGCACACTGGGAGACCCTGAAGTGCATCCGGTGCGGTGCCTGCATGAACACCTGTCCTGTCTACCGCCGTTCGGGGGGCTACTCCTACAGCTACTTCATTCCGGGACCCATCGGTGTCAATCTCAGCATGCTGAAGGATCCCAAGAAGCACAGCGGCAACGTGTCGGCCTGTTCGCTGTGCCTGAGCTGCGACTGTGTCTGCCCCGCCAAGGTGACTCCGGGCAGCCAGATATACCGGTGGCGGCAGAGCCTGGAGACTTACGGGACAGAGAACAAGGAGAAGAAAGTCATGGCGGAAGGCATGAAAGCCGTCTACGAGAACTACCCCGTCTACGATGCGCTCCTGCGGAACTCCTCCGTGGCCAATTACATTCCGGAGGCATGGGCGGACACCAGTCTCAATCCATGGAGCATCGGCCACACCATGCCCCGTTTTGCAAGAAAACCTTTCCATGCGCTATTCAAACAGGCCATGGAGGAACTGAAGAACGGGAAATAAGACACTGCCGGCCAGAAGACACCCTTCCGCTCCCCCACCCTGCTTCCTGCCGTCAGACTTTCATTTTCCATCCTTCCCACCCCACTTCACCATCAACCAACATTCATCACGCATCAATGAAAAAAGAAGACTTACTCCGCAGATTGCGCCGACATACCATCCAGCAGTTTGATATGCCTGAGACAGCCGTCAAAGGCATCACCTATCCCGATGTTGCCAGACAGTTCATCGAAACAAGCAAAAACGTTGGCTGCAAGGTCATTGAGGCCAAAGAGACCGACGACCTGAACGCAATCATCCGGCAGGCCTACCCCGATGCCCAGGTATTCGCATCAAACGTCAAGGGTATACAGGCCGACCGCAACCCCGATACAGTTGCGGAGGCACAGGAACTCAACGGCACGGATGTGGGCATCGTCGAAGGACAGGTCGCCGTGGCCGAGAACGGCTGCGTATGGGTTCCGCAGACCATGAAGGAGAGGGTCGTCTGCTTCGTATCAGAACAGCTCGTCATCCTTGTCCGCCGCCGCCGGATCGTCAACAACATGCACGAAGCCTACAGCCGCATCCAGATGACGGATTACGGCTATGGCTGCTTTATTTCCGGACCGAGCAAGACCGCCGATATTGAACAGGCTCTCGTCATGGGCGCACAGGCCGCAAGAGGCGTCACGGTCATCCTCATCGGATAAACGTTAATTTTGTCAAAAACAGAAATATAACGTCCTGACAGAATGCGGTTACAAGTTTTTTTTATTAACTTTGCAAGGCGAAAGGAAAGAAGAAATATAACTGATTTTTAACAAACACATAAGTTATGAAGATTGAAAAAGTACATGCTCGCGAGATTCTTGACTCACGTGGCAATCCTACAGTTGAAGTAGAGGTAACACTCGAAAACGGTGTAATGGGTCGTGCAAGTGTTCCGTCCGGTGCGTCTACCGGTGAGAACGAGGCACTGGAGCTTCGTGATGGCGACAAGAAGCGTTTCTTGGGCAAGGGTGTCCTCAAGGCTGTCGAGAATGTCAACAACCTCATCGCTCCGGCATTGAAGGGCGACTGTGTGCTGAACCAGCGTGCAATCGACTACAAGATGCTCGAACTCGACGGCACTCCTACAAAGAGCAAGCTCGGTGCTAACGCTATCCTCGGTGTTTCTCTGGCCGTAGCACACACTGCTGCCAAGGCGCTGAATATTCCTTTGTACCGCTACATCGGCGGTGCCAACACTTACGTACTTCCTGTTCCGATGATGAACATCATCAACGGCGGCGCACACTCTGATGCTCCTATCGCATTCCAGGAGTTCATGATCCGTCCGGTAGGCGCGCCGACTGAGAAAGAAGGCATCCGCATGGGTGCTGAGGTGTTCCACGCTCTTGCCAAGCTGCTGAAGAAGCGCGGTCTCTCAACCGCCGTAGGCGATGAGGGCGGCTTCGCTCCTAAGTTCGATGGCATCGAGGATGCACTCGACTCAATCATCCAGGCCATCAAGGATGCAGGCTACGAGCCGGGCAAGGACGTGAAGATCGCAATGGACTGCGCAGCATCCGAGTTCGCCGTATGCGAGGGCGGCAAGTGGTTCTACGACTATCGCCAGCTCAAGAACGGCATGCCGAAGGATCCTAACGGCAAGAAGCTCACCGCTGACGAGCAGATTGCTTACCTCGAGCACCTTATCACCAAATATCCTATCGACTCCATCGAGGACGGTCTCGATGAGAACGACTGGGAGAACTGGGTCAAGCTGACAGCTGCCATCGGCGACCGTTGCCAGCTCGTCGGTGACGACCTGTTCGTAACCAACGTCAAGTTCCTCGAAAAGGGCATCAAGATGGGTGCGGCCAACTCCATCCTGATCAAGGTCAACCAGATCGGTTCCCTCACAGAGACACTGGAGGCTATCGAGATGGCACACCGCCACGGCTATACGACTGTTACCTCTCACCGTTCAGGCGAAACAGAGGATACAACCATCGCCGACATTGCTGTTGCCACCAACTCCGGCCAGATCAAGACGGGTTCAATGTCTCGTACAGACCGTATGGCCAAGTACAACCAGCTCATCCGCATTGAGGAAGAACTCGGCGCCTGTGCAAAGTACGGCTATGCCAAGTTGAAGTAAATACAGCTCCTGCCCTGCGGCAGGACACGAAGCCTGATAAGGGATTGTCTCATGGCAGACAGTCCCTTTTTCCGTTTCTTCCGGACGGTCTTTCGACATGGCAAGGACGCATAACCTGTGGAAATGCACCCGGCTGTTCCCGGCCTTTCCTGATTCTGGAAAGTTACGGTCAGGGCACGCCCGGGAAGGCCGGAGGACGTCAGGGGGAATTGCCTTACACAGAATCATGGAAGCAAAACGACCTCCGATGCGGGAAGAAAGGGAGCACGGGAAGAGAGAGGAGATACCGGGTGCTCCGCGTTTCCCGTCAGGGTTGTCCAGTAAACATATTCAGTATTGATTGCCGTCCCGTCCGTCATTTTCCCTATAAGCCGGTCAATTCCTCTTAAAGGTATGTATCATGGTGACAGGAACGAACCCGCCCTCCTGCCGATAGCCGATGCCCGACACCAGCCGTACCGTCGGTCAACACCAGACGTGTTGCATCCCTGCACCTTTGCGCTTTATCGCCGGACAGCAAGCGATCGGTAGGGAAAGAAGCGTCGTACAGCCGGAAACCGGTGTAAGTCACAGGATGGGAAGGGGGACTTGCGACTCACGGGAAATTGGCAAACTGCCTGTTGGGCGGAGTTTACGCATAGAAGACGAAGACAGCCAGGTTCTACCGGGCGGCAGCCATCCGCTGTCGGCGTATTCAACGGCGACAGCCTGTTTTAATATATTTTCATCCTTGTCATTGTGCTGTCTTAATTAATATTATTACCTTTGCACAGGTTATTTCGAAATAAAATCTTCCTGCCTGCGTCGGATACGGATCGGGCAGCATGTAAACTCTAATCGCATAAATGAAACAATTCAGACTGGTGGACAACATCGTCGGATGGGTTGCATTCTTGGTTGCAGCTTTCGTCTATTGCTCCACTATCGAGCCGACAGCCAGTTTCTGGGACTGTCCCGAATTTATTACAACAGGCTATAAACTGGAAATCGGGCATCCTCCCGGGGCACCGTTCTTCATGCTCACGGCGAATCTCTTCTCACATTTCGCAAGCGATCCGACGCAGGTGGCACGCATGGTCAACACCATGAGTGCGTTGCTTTCAGCAACGTGCATCATGTTCCTTTTCTGGACAATCACCCATCTCTCACGCCGTCTGATCGTCCGTGACGGGGAAGCCCCGTCACTTGCCAAGCTTATTGCCATTGAGGGAGCAGGGCTCGTCGGCGCACTGATTTACACGTTCAGCGACACGTTCTGGTTCTCCGCTGTCGAGGGAGAGGTATATGCCTACTCGTCTGCCTTCACGGCCGTCGTGTTCTGGCTGATTCTGAAGTGGGAAGACAACGCAGACAAGCCGCATTCCGACCGCTGGCTGGTGCTGATCACCTACATGACAGGCCTGTCCATCGGCGTACACCTGCTCAATCTCCTCTGCATCCCCGCCATCGTATTGGTCTACTATTACAAGAAGGTGCCGGATGCCGACCTGAAAGGCTCGCTCTTCGCACTCGGTCTCTCGGTAGTGCTCGTGGCAGCCGTGCTTTACGGCGTAGTCCCCGGCATCATCACGGTAGGCGGATGGTTTGAGCTGTTCTTTACGAATACGCTGGGCATGCCGTTCAACACGGGCACCATCGTATATATTGTCCTGCTCATCGCCGCCTTCGTCTGGGGCATCTATGAGACCTACCGGGACAACAGCAGCCGGCGTCAGAATCTTGCCTTCCTTTCGGCACTGGCACTGATCGGCATTCCGTTCTACGGCTATGGCTGGACGGCCTTCATCACCGGCATCCTCCTCCTCGTTGTTGTCTACATCCTCCTGCAATGGCAGCGTCCTGTCAGCAACAACGGCAAGAGGCAGCGGGTCGCACTTGTCTCTTCGCGGGTGAAGAACACGGCACTGCTCTGCATGCTGATGCTGATCATCGGCTATTCATCATATACGCTGATCGTGATCCGGTCGACAGCCAATCCGCCAATGGACCAGAACTCTCCGGAGGACATCTTCACACTGGGCAGCTATCTGAGCCGCGACCAGTATGGCGACCGGCCGCTGCTGTACGGACAGGCTTATTCGAGCCAGCCGGCCGTGGCCGAAGACGGCATGCACTACAAGTTCGACGAGGGAGCACCCGTCTATGAGCGCAAGGAGAAAGCATCGAAGAATGAAAAAGACTCCTATTTCCTCGTCCGCCACAAGTCGACACAGGTGTTTGAACAGAATATGTTCTTCCCGCGTATGTACGACCAGGGGCACGCTGCACAGTACGAACAGTGGATGGGCGGCATCACCGGCCACGACGTAGACGGCGTGAAGATGCCTACACAGCTGGAGAACATCAGGTTCTTCCTCTCCTATCAGTGCAATTTCATGTACTGGCGTTACTTCATGTGGAACTTTGCCGGACGGCAGAATGACCTTCAGGGCAACGGCGAGCCCGAACACGGCAACTGGATCACCGGTATCTCCTTCATCGACAACGCACTCTACGGCGACCAGAGCAAGATGCCGGACGAGCTGAAAGCCAACAAGGGGCACAACGTGTTCTACTGTCTGCCATTGCTGCTCGGTCTGATCGGACTCTTCTGGCAGGCATGGCGCGGCAAGCGGGGCATACAGCAGTTCTGGGTCGTTTTCTTCCTGTTCTTCATGACAGGACTTGCCATCGTCATCTACCTGAACCAGACCCCGAGCCAGCCTCGTGAGCGTGACTACGCTTATGCCGGTTCGTTCTATGCATACGCCATCTGGTGCGGACTGGGCGTGCTGGCACTCTACGACTGGGCGCGCAAACTGAAGATCGCACCGGTACTCTCGGCGTCCGTCATCTCCCTTGCCTGCCTGCTCGTGCCCATCCAGATGGCATCGCAGACATGGGACGATCATGACCGGTCAGGCCGATACACCTGCCGTGACTTTGGACAGAACTATCTAAACTCGTTGCAGAAGAAAGGGAATCCGATTATCTTCACCAACGGCGACAACGATACCTTCCCGCTCTGGTACAACCAGGAAGTAGAAGGAGTACGCACCGACACACGTGTCTGCAACCTCTCCTATCTGCAGACCGACTGGTACATCGACCAGATGCGCCGTCCGGCTTACAACTCTCCGAGCGTGCCTATCTCATGGCCACGACTGGATTATGTAAGCGGAACCAACGAGTATGTACAGATAGCGCCGGAGTTCAAACAGCAGATCCTCGACTTCTACAAACAGGATCCGGCAGCGGCAAAAGCACAGTTCGGTGACGATCCGTTCGAGCTGAAGAATGTCCTCAGGTATTGGGTTCGTTCCAAAGATCCGCGGAACCATGTCATCCCAACGGATACGCTCTACATGACTATCGACAAGGAAGCGGTACGCCGCAGCGGCATGATGCGGCCGGGAGACTCTATCCCCGACCGTATGGTCATCTCGCTGGCGGGCAGGCAGGCTCTCTACAAAGGTGACCTGATGATGCTTGAGATGATCGCCAACTGCAACTGGACACGTCCGCTCTATGTAGCCATCACCGTCGGTTCAGAGAACTTCATGAACCTCGGTGACAACTTCATCCAGGAGGGACTTGCAAACCGCATCACGCCTTTCAATACCCAGAGCGTACAGGATGAAAACGGCATCAATCTGCGGAACTTCGACACGGAGAAGACCTACGACGTGATGATGCACCGCTTCAGATGGGGCGGCCTCAGCAAGCCGGGGCTCTACATCGACGAGACCGTGGCACGAATGTGCTACACACACCGCCGGGAAATGGCCGACCTTGCCCTCCACCTCATCGCCAAGGGAGAGAGAGGCAAGGCACTGAAGGTGCTGCAGAAGGCAGAGAAGGAAATCCCTTATTACAATGTACCTGTCAGCTACATGAGTGGTTCCAGTGATATGGCACGTGCCTATTCATTGCTGGGACAGAAGGCAAAGGCACGCCAGCTCTATGATGCTTTGTGGAAGATCTCTTTACAGTATGCCAACTACTACATGAGTCTGTCGCCCCACTATTTTGACATGTCACAGGGATCTTGCAAGATGCACTTCCAGATCATGATGAATCTTGTCAACGAGAACGACCGCTTCGACCGCACATGGGCGAACAGCCATGCAGCCCAGCTGACGAATCTCTTCAAGCGGTTCCAGAGCCTGGGCGGCTCGCTGCAGCAGGAATCCTGAGATTCCTTATCAGGACAAAAGACAGAAAAGCCGGAGTCTGGCCGTCCTCAACAGACAGCCTTACTCTGGCTTATCGCTGATATTCAGCACTGTCCGGTACCGCTCAACGGCCGACATTCAGCAGTCCATCATCCTCCAACATTCATCATTCGTCCCCCCGACCATCATCATGATTATCGAACGACCCGCCCGCTGGCTTCGCCTCTTCTATCCACACGCCTTGTGGCGCATGGACAGACAGGATCATTCTGTCTACCTCACATTCGACGACGGGCCGATCCCCGAAGCCACCCCGTTTATCCTCGACGTTCTCGACAGATTCGGAGCCAAGGCCATGTTCTTCATGGTTGCCGACAATGTGAGGAAATATCCGGAACTGTACGAAGAGGTGCTCCGTCGAGGTCACAAAGCGGGCAATCACACCTATCATCACCTAGGTTCTTTCAGACACTGGGCGCTGACCTACGCCGTCGATGTCACCAAAGCCGATGCGCTGCTCCAAAGTCCTTACTTCCGCCCGCCACACGGCTGGCTGCGCCATACCGTCTACTGGTGGGTGAAACAGAACTACCGTGTAGTGATGTGGGACCTCGTCACCCGAGATTATTCCAAATGGCTGACGGCTGATGATGTGGTAAACAACGTGAAGCGTTATGCCCGCAACGGTTCCATCATCACCTTCCACGACTCTCTCAAGAGCATCGACAAGCTCCGGACAGCCTTGCCTGAATCGCTGCAATGGCTTAAAGACCAAGGCTACGAGTTCAAATTGTTCCCAGACGATCCGGCAGAAACCCATTTCTGACAATCTGCTTTATCGACCGGAACAGACAGTATCCTTTATCCCCTCCTTCCTTTTTTCATTCCCCTTCCCCCCTATCACCATTTCTCATCCCCCGGTCTCCGGCCGTCATCGATTATAGCCTCTTTCCCCCGGAGAGTCCCAGCAGCGCTCCTTCCCTCCCCATGACAGCAAAAACGTATCCCGCTTCACTCCCCGGCAAAGCAGACCACATCCCGGTACTCCGTGCTGTCTCCATCAAGTCCCTGGCCCGTTCCCTCGGCTTTTCTGCCTGCGGAATCGCCAAGGCCGATGCTGTCGAAGAATCAATTGCCCGGCGGTATCGCAGGTGGCTGGAGAACGGTGAGGAGGCCTCCATGTCCTACATGGCGAACTATCTCGAGAAGCGGCTGGACCCGCGGCTTCTGGTTCCGGGAGTGTGCAGTATCGTCTCGCTCGCCCTCAACTACGCTCCCTCACAGCTTCTTCCGAAAGGGGAATACCAGTTTGCAGCATACGCACTTGGCAAAGACTATCACGACCTGATGAAAGAAAGAATGAGGCAATTAGCCGGGAAAATCAAAGAACTACACCCCCTTTTGCCGTTCCTCCCTCGAAAAGAAGCGCATGCAACCTTCCCCCCGTCACAACAAGGGAGCCTGCCCATAAGGCGGCAAGCCATGCCGGCCTCGTCAGCAGAAGACCCGTCTCAGACCAGCAGACCCTGTACCGCCTCACCGTCTCCCGCACCCCAGAGAGAACCCGGATGGGGCTGTTTCTGCGATACGGCTCCCGTCCTCGAACGCTACTGGGCACAGAAGGCCGGATTGGGCTGGGTGGGCCGCAACCACCAGCTGATCATCCCTCATGCAGGGTCGATGTTCTTTTTAGGCGAGATCTTCTTACCCTTCGAGGTAGATGTATATGATGAGTCCATGCCCGACCGATGCGGGAAATGCCACCGTTGTGTAGATGCCTGTCCGACACGTGCCATCGTTCCGGGCGAGGACTTCCATGCCAGCCGATGCCTTTCCTACCAGCTGATTGAGAACCGAGGCGAACTGTCAGAAGAAGCCAAAGCGGCCATGGGAGACACCATCTATGGCTGCGACCGCTGTCAGACGGCCTGCCCCTGGAACCGGTTTGCAACCCCCAGCACCGAGCCGGAACTCCAGCCGAAGCCGGAGCTCCTCAGCATGAGCAAGGAGAAATGGCACCGTCTCACCGTCGAGGAATATCGCCGTCTGTTCAAGGGTTCGGCCGTCAAACGTGCGAAGTTCGATGGCCTGAAACGCAACATTCAGGCAAAGGAGCAATAGGAGAAATGAGAATTTCAGCGGCGCTCTCCATCGGAACCGTCTATAAGGAAACGCAGAGACAGGCTTCTCTCGCCAAATATCCGACGGAAACCGCCCGGCCTCAGGATGGCATGCACACGGAACAGTAACAATTGTTTCCACCTTTCGACATGGCATCATGTTTGTACTGCAACCGACAGGAAGATCAACATTACAAACTAAATACAGGAGATTAAGATCATGGCTAAATTAGAGAAAGGAATCGTTTTCAACGCCGGGAAAGTCATCGAATATGCTGAAGACGGCGTGGTAAGCAAAGAACTTGTACACAGCAATGCCGGCAGCGTCACCCTTTTCAGCTTTGATGCGGGACAAGGTCTGTCGGAACATACCGCACCGTTCGATGCACTCATCCAAGTCATTGACGGAAGCATGGAGCTGACGGTCGAGGATGTCAAGTACGTAATCAACACGGGAGAGAGTTTTGTCATCCCGAATGGAGCACGCCATTCCGTGAATGCAGCAGAGCGTTTCAAAATGATAATCACAATGATACGCGGCTGATCGGGTCCGAACTGCATAGGCAATGCGTCAGACATTGCCGATGAGAGAAGCAAAGGCTTCTCCTTCCGTAAGGGCGGCAGCCTGCCGGACAGACGGAGTGCTCCGATCCTGCCGGACAACCGATGCATCCCACGGACAGCCCAACAAGAATTTTCCGTCTCTCATATCATTGAGGTCCCAAAGTCTCTTTCTCATCAACAGACCTTTCACCTTCCAGAACTTTTCGAGGTGACAAGGATGAAGTGGAAGAGACTCGCCCGTATGTAAGAACACACTCTGGAATCCATGTCCCCATACCGGTACGGTGAACATCGTCTGCTTTATGCCGGTTCTCCTCTTATGCGGCATCTTCCGCTTTCCTTTTCAGCCCGACCGCAGAGTCTGCAATGCTTCTTCGAGAAGAAAGCTGCCGACACGCACCTGAAAGACCGGAATCCATAACGGAACTGTTCAGCCCCGGCCTGTCCGGAACTTTGCGCCTGCCGCATGGGAGACAGACCGAGAGGGAGGTGAAAGCACCTTTTTTCCTGTTCCAACCGTTAAACTTTTCTAACAGAACATGAAAGCAAGCGGAATTATACCTATCTTTGGCGGCAAAGAACAAAACCCAACAAAACGTACGATTATGAGAAAAGCATTTATCATGGCACTGGCCGTAGCAGCAATGACCTTTGCAGGTTGCAAAGATGGAAAGACAACCACATCCGGAGCTTCAACAGACTCTGCAATGACGGATTCCACGATGACCGACTCTGCCGCGACAGGCCTCAAGAAAACAGATGTATCGTCTGATGCCGACAAGCTGATCGAACAGCTCAACGAGAAACTCAAGGGCAAGGACGGGAAAGGAGTCGCCACACTGCTTGCATCTGCCCAGTCCAAGATGGGCGAAATGAGCAGGAAGAATCCGAAAGAAGCACAGAAATATATATCCTCTCTCCAGCAGTGGATGCTTGACAACGGAGACGAACTCATGTCCACCCTGAAGGCTTCCGGCGATGCTCCGGAGATCCAGGCCATCACCCAGTCTATCGGTGCAGCATCGGAATCTGACCGGAAAGCAATAGCAGACGGACTGGACAAAGCCAAAGACAAGATCAAAGAAGCGGCCAAGTCCGCTACTCCGGAGCAGATGAAGGCTGCCAGGAAAGCCATCAAGGACGCTACCGGCAAAATGCCCAAAGAGACCCGTGAGGCGGCTCAGAAGGCTATGAAGGACATGCTGTAAGCCTCACCATGATCAAGATCGAGCAGGCAAGAAAAGAACAGGCAGAGACGATAGCACGGCTGATAATGGAGGCCATGAATCATGCCTGTTGCCAATGGTTTGCCGGTCCCGGCCATACTCTGCAGGAGTTTCACCGACTGATGACACGTCTCGTGAGCCATGAGGCTTCGCAGTACTCATACCGCAACACGCTGGTCGCGGTGGCAGACAACGGCGAGGTCATAGCTGCCTGCGTCAGTTACGACGGCGCATTGCTCCACCGGCTGCGACTGCCTTTTATCGAGGGATGCCTGTCGGCTTTCAACCGGGACTATTCGGATATGGCAGACGAAACGGCCGCCGGAGAACTATACGTCGACTCGCTCTGTGTAGACCGGTCCTTCCGGGGAAGAGGCATTGCAAGCCGACTGCTCCATGCGACTGTGGAGAAAGGAAAGACGATGAACCTCCCGACGGGACTGCTTGTAGATACAGGGAATCCCAAGGCTGAAAGTCTCTATCGCAGGGAGGGATTCGTCTATCTGAACGACAGCGAATGGGGAAGTCACCGGATGCACCACCTGCAGAAGCCGCTCGCCTGACGGCGCACAGCCACAGGCAGGTCGGCTTTCCCTATGAGCGATGACTGGACAACGGCAGGGTTATGCAGCAAAGGAGGATGCCTTGGACTTTCCCAATTAGAACAGGCAATAGCCGGACGAACTGAATCGTCCGGCTATTGCCTGTTTTTCTGTTCCCTCTCCATCCGCACCGCCCGCTGCTTTCCTCAAAGGGAAAGCATGCTGAAGTGACCGGCGGCATGGAATCTGACAGTTCCGTACATCCTTCTCCGTGAATGCTGATGGTGCTGTACCGGAATCAGAGCTCCAACAGAATCTGCACGATCCGTTCTGCCGAGCGTCCGTCCCAGCGGTCAGGAATCCCGCACTTCTTCCAAGAACCGGACACCATGTCGCCGAGCGCAGAACGCAGAAGGTCGGCATCTTCACCGACGAGCACGTTACTTCCCACCTTTACCGTCTCGATATGTTCCGTATAACTGTTCAACGTTATACAGGGGACATTGTTGAAAGTCGCTTCCTCGGCGACATTCCCCGAATCGGTGATGATTCCCCGTGCATGTGCCGTAAGATAAGCAAATTCAAGATACCCGAGCGGTTTGACAATGTGAAGATTGTGCAGGTTAATGTTCTTTTTCAAGGCAAGTGCCATGATGACCTGTACAGCCGAGTCGCGCAAAGGAGCGATTACCGGCACGTCCCCTGCCGTCTCACTCAGCACGCGGAGCATCTTCTCGAGATTGTCCCGGTCGGACAGCAGCACCTTGCGGTTCAATGTGAAGACGAGATAGTCCCCCTCGCTCAACGGCAGTCCGGCCAAGGCGTCAATATCCGTCAGCCGCATCTTCTCAATGCGCTCGCGGTTATAGCGGATATTGTCAATGAGAATGTTCCCCACCATGTAGACCTTGGAAAGCTCCGCCCCCTCCTTGTTGGCAATGCTGTTGTTGCTGAATCCGGCTGTGAAAAGGATGTCGGAAAGGCCGTCTATGACAAGCCGGTTGATTTCCTTCGGCATAGTGATGTCGAACGACCGTGTTCCCGCAGCGATATGTGTCAGCATGATGGCCTGCTTCTTCGTCACGATGGCGGCGGCCATCGTCGAAGCCAGATCATCCACGACAATCACCACATCCGTCGGTGTCGCCTGCAGATACTGCTCGAACTTGGACATAACCTGTCCCGTCAGTTCGTTCAGGTTTTCACATTCGACACCTAAGAAAACATCTGGACACCGGATGGCAAGGCTGTCAAAAAGTCCGTCTTCCAGTGTCGGGTCGTCTGCGCTCCCCGCATAGACAAGCGAATAGCCGACCTCCCTGGGGCTGCTCCCTCCGGACAGCCTGTTGAGTACTCTGATGATGGGTGCCACCTTGATAAAGTTAGGGCGGGCACCGCAAAAGATACAAAGATTGATTCTTTTCATTATGATCCTTTAAACATATCCTTGATCCCACCGATGGATCCCAGAAGGCCGGTCGCCTCAAACGGCAGGTAGACTGTCTTCTGGTTGTTGCTCCTGGCGAGCTCAGAAAGCATCTGAATATATTTCTGTGCAATCAGGTAGCTGGCGGGGTTCGTGCTCTTTCCCACCGCATCCGTGATTCTCTGAATGGCAATCGCCTCTGCCTCCGCTTTGCGGATTCGTGCCTGCGCCTGACCTTCCGCTATGAGGATCTGCTGCTGTTTGTCGGCCTCGGCACGGTTGATGGCAGCCTGCTTCTCGCCTTCCGACTGCAGAATAGCCGACTGCTTCTGTCCTTCACTGGTCAGGATGGTGGCACGCTTGTTCCGTTCCGCCTGCATCTGCTTCTCCATTGCCTGTGAGACACTTGCAGGCGGCGTGATGTCCTGGAGTTCGACGCGGTTCACCTTGATGCCCCATTTGTTCGTGGCATCATCCAGCACAGAACGTAGTTTGGTGTTGATCGTATCGCGCGAGGTCAGCGTCTGGTCGAGTTCCATCTCGCCGATGATGTTACGCAAGGTGGTCTGTGTCAGCTTCTCAATGGCATTCGGGAGGTTGTTGATTTCGTAGACGGCCTTGAACGGGTCGATGATCTGGAAGTAGAGCAGCGCATTGATCTGCATCTGGATATTATCCTTGGTGATCACATTCTGGCGGTCGAAATCGTACACCTGCTCACGCAGGTCAATGGAATTGGTATAGGTATAACGGCCGGCACGCAAGGCCACAATATCCTTTGCATGATCAATGAAAGGGATGATGATGTTGATACCGGGCTGGAGTGTCGCATGATATTTACCCAGCCGTTCAATGATTCTCGTCTCACTCTGAGAGATGATGACGATCGACATCTTGGCAAAGACGATCGCCAGGACAATGACTGCTATCAGCACATAAGTTAGTATATCCATAAACATTCGTTTTTTGTCTTCCCTTCCCCTGTCAGAAGGGGGAAGAGCAGATGGTCATTAAATTTGTTTCCAGTTTGTTGTCATGTAAACTCTGTCAACAGCGCTCAACCGTCGCTATAATCGATTCGAGACGGAGGACACGGACGACCAGTCCACGCCTGATTTCCATACCGTCGACAGACTTTGCTTTCCAGGAGTCGCCATCGATCTTCACTCTGCCGTATCCGCCGGCCTCGATGGTATCGGTCACCTCCCCTTCACGCCCGATCAGCGCATCAGCATTACTCGGCCTGCTGTCCGCACCTTGGTGAAGGTATTTCAGGGCTATCGGCCGTACGGAGAAGATGCTCAGCACTGTAAAGGCTGCAAACACGATGACGTGAACGACAATGCTGTCCGTAAAGACCGTGGAGATCGAAGAACAGAATCCGCCGATCGCAAAGCACATGATAAAGAAATCGCCGTTCATCAGTTCCAGTATCAGACATACGATACCTACCAGCAGCCATGCCAGCCATAGGTTTTGTATCAGATAATCTATCATAGTTTTAAAGATTTGATTTCGTCTGTAAAGATAATAATAAAAGCTGGTTCTGTCAAATCTTCATTGAGAAAAAGCACAAGGGCATGATAAAAAACAATGGACACAGCCCGATGCCCCTCCGCCAGAAAACATTGCGGGCACCATGGAAACAGGAGATTCCGCCTTCCCGATAAAAGTCGGAAGCCAATATGTCTGCGCCGGAGACTGCACACACGCACACAGCCTCTTCAGAAAACAGACGGTGACACACGTCAGAAGGAATGGAAAGAATTTTACAATCCTTATCCTTGCAACGCCCTCTTCACTTACCGCAGGCGACCACAGAAAAGACGGTGCGCCAACCCCCGGATTCCAATCTGCCGTCACCTGCGATGCAAGTAACGCCCGATTGCAGTACAAGGGGTGCTTACTTGAAGGCCAATCAACGCCTACTTGCAAGGCAATCAGACACCTGTTCCCACACAATGATATTTCCATCTGATTTCAAATTACTTACAAGACTACCCCGACCTTGCCGAAGAACCTCTGCAACCCGACCCGACCTGCGGTATGGCCTGTGGCTGTTACCGGACGGATAAACGCCATAAAGGATGAAGAAAAAGACAAAAACATGGAAAAACATTTTACAAAAAAGGATTGTCCGTGCAGTCGCAAACAGCAGGACATGAATCCATGTATAAAATAAAAAACGGCTATCCGTCTTCCCGGAGATGAGAAGACGGATAGCCGCAAGGCCTATTCTTTAAAAGGCAACGGCAGCATGCCGATTGCGCTGAGACCGGCGGCTTCCTGTAAATTTCCTGTTTTCATGCAGTCTCTTCAACCGCCCCCTTCAGTCGCCATGCCCCCGCCGTGCTCTCCCTGGAACGAGACGGAGGCGTCCGTCTGAAAGGCGAAGAACCAGCAGGGACGACTTCCGGGCGGCCTTGAAAACAGTTCCGAAGAAAAGGCCGCTGCCGTTTCAACGACGTCTTCCGGAACGCTTTGAACTTGAAGAGCCGCCGATATGAATGGTCTTTGTCGTCTGTATCGTTCCGGCAGCAGATACACGGCCGGCAGTACTGCCATGATAGTACTTCTCGGCTTCCGGCAGCCACCGCTTGATATTCTCAATACGGCGGGCATCGGAAGGGTGGTCGCTCAGCACCTCGGCTCGGTTGCTGCTGCTCCCCGAAGCCATACGCTGCCAGAATGTAACGGCATTGGCAGGGTCGTACCCGGCCATGGCGGCGAATATCAGCCCCATATAGTCGGCTTCGCTTTCATTGTCACGGCTGTATTTCAAATTGCGGAAAGAGAAGTATCCGCCAGCCACCTGCGAGGCGATGTCGCCTACTCCGCTACCGACCGTTGAGTTCAGCACCGTCCCCAGGATGTTCGTTCCCATCTGCTGGTTCATCTGCTTTGTCAGCTGCTCCGCACTGTGCTTGGCGACAGCATGTGCGATTTCATGTCCCAGGACGATAGCCAGACTTGCCTCGTTCTGCGTATAAGGGAGCAGTCCCTCATAGACAACGATCTTTCCGCCGGGCATGCAGAACGCATTGGCCTGCTTGTCCTGGACAAGGTTGAACTCCCATTTGAAGTTGTTTATCTCACTGGCATAGCCGTTGTTGCGAAGATAGGTCTCTACCGCATTGGCGAGATTACGCCCTACCCGCTGGACCATTGCCGTATTCTTTGCATCCGTCGAACGCTTGGCAGAAGCCATGAACTTGGTGTATTCCTGATTGCTGAGACTGAGAAGCTGGGCGTCAGACACACTGATGCGGTGTGTCCGGCCTGTCAAAGGAACTTTTGAGGCCGTTCCGCAGGCTGTCATCAAAGCGACGACAGCTGCCATTAACAAATACTTGATCTTCATCCGAATTACTGTTTTTTATAACTTTCAGTATGCGAAAGTACAACATTTTTTGTAAGATACAAACAAATCCACAGCTTTTTTGAAGAGCTTAACGCCTGGAAATGAAACCTGCGGACAGTACGGCTCCATCCTGCCGGGCCGCTTAAAGGAAACCTTGATGCACCCTCGCACGGACCATCAAGAAGCCTCCCCCTTCTTCCCCGCCTCATCCGTAACAGGGACGAAACCGGCCGCCACAAAGCTGACCACGCCCAGACAGGCCACCAGAAGGAAGAAACGGCGATAACCTACATATTCCTGGAGAAAACCTGTAAACCATCCTGACATGACCACGGAAAAGGCCGTAATGGCCGTTCCCAGGGAATAAGTAAACGTGGAATGTGCTCCCTTCGTACAATAGGCGAGCCAGACAAAATAAGCCGTCAGCCCGATTCCTGTCCCGAACTGCTCGGCCAGCATGCAGAAATTGATGATCGAAAGCGTGGAAACAAAATAATAACTGAGGTAGACGAAAAGGAACTTAGGCAGGGTCAAGGCAATGACAAACAGCCAGAGCCATCTTCGCAGGCCGTCTCTTCGTACCAGTCTCGTTCCGACGGCACAGCCCGCAATCAGCGAAAAAGTGCCGACCGTCCCCAGCACCAGACCCAGTTCCTGAGGGGAGAGCGCCAGTCCGCCATTGCTTCCGGGGTCTATCAGAAAGAGCGGTACGATCCTGAAAAACATTCCTTCGGGTATCAGGAAGCAGAAAAGGAAGCAGAGATTGGCCACATAATGCGGGCGACGGACAAAGGCCGCCTTGACATCATGCCACCACTGGCGCGTCACGCCGCTCCATATCGGGAGGTCGGCACGGAGGATATCCTTCGGGAGGACAACGGCATGGAACACCATCAGCACCGACAGCAGGGCCGACAGCATCCAGAAGACGGCCTGCCAGGAAGGGTGTATGGTCCTGTTGATGACCTCCAGATTGCCCGCCACCGTAACGGGGACGGCCATCCCTACGAGGATGGCGAGCAGATAGAAAGCGGCCCGGGCATCAAAGAACACCTCCTGATGGCGCAAGGCCGCCTCCCGTTTATAGAGTCTCTCGACCGCCACATCATGCAGTGCGCCGGCAGTCGCCATGGTCAGCAGGAAGAGCACCGACCATTCAAACCAATGGACCGACGGACCGGTCACCGCCAGTCCGGCGAGACTCAATGCCAGGACGAGTTCCGTCAGAACAATCCAGAAACGCTTGTTCCCGTACCCTACAACCAGCCTGCCCAGCAGGGGTCGGAGGATGAACGGAAGCAAGAACCAGGAAGTAGTCAGCGTGATGGATCCGTTCGACAGTCCTGCCCTGTTGAAATAGACCATTGAGGTAATGAACAGGATCACATAAGGAAGTCCGCGTGTCAGATAGAGCGTAGGAAGCCAGACCCGATGGCTGCGCCACCGGCTCTCTATGGGTATTCCGTTGATGATATTCTGCTCCTCGAGCATCTGATTACACCTTTATATATATAATATGCCGGGACGGGATCCTCTACTTAATACCGTGTCTCAAGGGTCGCCGTCTGATAATAGTGGCGCAGTATCTCGTCATACTTATACCCTTTCTCTCCCATCACGGCAGCACCGATCTGGCAAAGCCCGACACCATGTCCCCATCCTGCACCGGCAAGATGGAACTTCCGGGGGATGCCGTCCGCCACATCACACCTGTCCACGACGAATGCCGAGCTGTACAGATGGCTTTCACTCAACACACGTCTTATCTCCAGTTCTTTTCCGATGATGCGGGTAAGTTTCGTTCCGGTGATCTTCAGACGGCTGATGCGGCCGCTCTTCCCCCGCTCCAAAGGCTGGAGGTCGACGATCTCTCCGAAGTCAAGACCGCTCTTGCGCCGGACAAGACTGGCAAGTTCTTCCTGCGTATAATCCACGGTCCAGCGATAAAAGTCCTGTGTCTCCTGATCATAGCTGTTCAGGACCTGCCGCAAGACGGCCGCATCGTCCGTATGACAGAATGCCGCCGGAGAAGAGCATATCCATTCCCTGGCGGTCTTCTCGTCCGTCAGATCAACCGCAGGGGCAGCCCCTAAAGGCGTGTTGTCGGCTACCGAACGCAGGTAAGGCTTGCGGATATTGTCCCAGCAATACTGATATTCCTCCGTGACACCACCGCAGCACTTGCTGAAACGGGCATCGCTGACCTCGCCGCCGTCCGTCAGCAGCTGCCCGCGCGTGGCCTTGACGGCCTCTTCCACATTCGGACTTGTCGCCTTCGTGATGCCCTGATAACGCTGGCAATGGTCATCCGCACAGACATCAAACAGCTTGTGAGAATCACGGTCATACCATACGATGCCTTCTTCCGCCGCCTCACCACGGGGTGCGGAGGCATCCACAAGCCCCATCCCGGCGGCTCTCCGCCTCCTCATCTGTACCAGCAGCCAGCTTCTGGATATAACGGCATGCACCTTCAGGAACTCCAGTGACGACGTGGCACGCATCTCGCTGGAAATGACACTTGCCAGATAATGCTCCACAGGCAGCTCATTGACAGCCCAGATTCTGTCTCCGTCCATGACGATCCGCAGGCTGCCGAGGAAGGTCTGTGCCTCTTTACGCTCCCAATGGAAGTCCACTCCGATTGTCACGTCTTCCAAGGTAAAGGAACAGTCGTCGTTTTCAGGAGTGAAGAAAAGTTCCTGATAAACTCCGGCTCTCCACTGGATTTTCCCGGCACACAGCTTCACGGTATGTTCGCCGTGCAGCTTCATATTCCCTAAGGTATAAGTCCCGTTCAGATGGAAGCGTATTTCCTCGCCGCTTACCACACCGACCGACACCACTGGCTCTCTTCTCCAAAAACCGAAGGAGGCGTCAACGGCCGTGTTGCGGATCCGTCCTACGACTTCCGCCATCGCTTCCTCCGACAGCGCCACCTCTCGAAGGACAGCCTCGGCATGCGCTTCCGTCATCCGTTCAAAGTCACGCTGCCGGGGCAGGATCAGCAGGCCTGCCATGTCCAGGCTGCCCGGGCTGACCAGACACTGCGCCTCCCCCGTGGCAGAATAGCATCCGGGACGGTGCTTCTCCCGCGGGAATACGACTGCGATAAACGCATTGTCCTTCCGCCAGGCCACGATGTTCATCATCGGTTCGGTCTCCGCACCTTTTAAAGGCAATGCGTCATACACATAGTGGAACAGCTCAGCATCATGCGCTTCGGTATGGCTCACGATGGCAAGAGCAGGACAGGGATACTCCTTGATTTCGTAAATCCCTTCCCTGTTGTTCAGCTTCAAAAGCGGAACGGAAGTCCTGTGAAGCCGCTCCCAGGCACGCTGCAGCGGCAGGACACCGCTTGTCCCGGCCTGGAAATGCAGGTGATCGGGGGCACTGGCTCCGCACTTCGGCCCGTTATAGAATACCATCAGCTGCGGATAAGCCCTCAGCAGGCGGTGTATCTGTACATAATTACCGGCAATCGCCTGCTGCTGATGCCTGCGGGCAGCGATGGTGAAGTGGGCCGGGAGTATCGGGAAGGGGTTGACGAGAATGTCAAAATCATCCCCGAAAGGCAGTACGGTCTGTTCCTCCGGGCGGTTCTTCGCACAGAGGAAGCAAGGGCGCGCCGCCAGTGTGTCCCTGTCAATCTTCGCTCCCGTACTCACCATACGGGCCGGGTTGTACTGTATCCGTATCGGTCCGGCCTCCCGGATCTGCACCTGCTTCAGTTCCTCATAACGCCGGGAGACGTCTTTCCACCGGCTCAACTGGTCATGAAAGAAGTCCGTCAGCCCTTTTTCCCGCTGTCGGTTCTGCTTCTGACGTGCCAGAATCTCAATCGTCCGCAGCTGATCCTTATAGCGGTTGTTGGCATTCACCTTATCAACACTCAACGCCGCATCGCTGTTTCCTCCCCAACGGCGGCAGAGATAAAGTTCATCATAGATTCTCCCGACACGGAAACGGCGGCTGAAGGCCAGCCCCATGGCATAGTCTTCCCCGTAACTGGTGTTGGGGAACCGGAGCTGGCGGGCCAAGGGAGTGAAAAAGGCGCGCGGCGCACCGAGTCCGTTGATACGCAGAGCATTGTTGCAACCATTGTCCGCAGTCCACTCACTGTGACTGATCAGCCCCGGAGGAAGTGTGTTGAGGTCGAAGTCGCACATACGGTAAGAGCCCACGATCATCGCCGCCTTCTGTTCATGAAAGGCATCGACAATGACCTGTAAGGTTTGCTCTGAAGAATAGAGATCGTCACTGTCCAGCTGCACGGCGAAGCGTCCACAGCGTGCGTCATGGAGAGCGTAGTCCCAGCATCCGCCTATCCCGAGGTCGGTACGTTCGGGGATGAGATGGATCAGCCGTTCATCCCTTTTAAATGATTCCAGTATCTCCGATGTCCCGTCCGTCGAATGATTGTCGACGACGATTACATTGAAAGAGAAGTCGGTTTTCTGTGAGAGAGCTGACACAACAGCCTCACGCACCGTCTTTTCACGGTTAAAGACAGGTATGATGACCGATGCCCTGACCGGGAACTGCTCTTCGTAGAAGTCGGGCTGCTCGTAATGCGCCGTGTCTATCAAAGCTCCGATGGCTGAAAGATGTTCGGTCGCAACACGTTCCATCTCTATCTGCACCGCACGGTTACGAGGGTTCACGTAGTCGAACTGCCTCACACCGCTGGCACGCAGGTCGTCTTCCACTTCGGTGTAGAGGTATTCATTCAGATGAAAGAGCTTCCCTTTCCGGCTCAGGAAGAGACGGAGTTCATACCATCCGGCATACTGATAGTCTTCCGTTGATTCTCTCGACGCATATTCTTTCAGGCATTCGGTCTTCAGAAGGATGACAGACCCGAAATCGAAGTCGTCACGGATGCTTCCCAGCTGATAGTCCGCCACCGGATGCGGTACGGTCTTCCCGTCTTCCACCGTATAATGATCGGCATACACCATTGCCGCACCCGTCTCCTCCGCCACCTGCAACATCCGTTCGACAGCATGGTAACCCAGTGCCACCGGAGAACCCTTCAGGAAGAACAGCGTGTATTCACCGGTCGAAAAGACTGCGATCATCCGCATGGTGGCCGCCGAGAACAGCCTGTCTATCCGCAGTACGTCTGTATGAAGCGGTGCGATTTCCATCACCAGATGCTTCTCAACCAAAAGGTGTATCTGGCGTACGACACCGGTCTGCCACAGCTGGGCGGAATTGGACATGATGGTATCAAAACGTCCATCAGGGACAAAACAATCTATCTTTTTCATCTTTCTATATGTTTTCTATTGTACAGACCGCAAGGGTTTATCAGCCTGTCCTGAAAATTCCACGCCGATCTTCCGTGGATTGGGTTCCTGCCCACTCTCCGTGCCTTGCTCTTATGCGGCACCCTCGTATTCGCCAAGACCGGCCGCACCCGGCACGGGGCACGCGCCGTCCGAGATTCCGGCTTGTGCCCTCCTCTCAAATCCTGCCGACACTACGCCGCTCCCTCAGAGCGGCGTAGTGAAGATGTAGGAGCGGATGATCCAGTAGGAAATGATGCCAATGATATAACCCGTGAAAGCAATCCATGAGATATGCTTCATGTACCAGCCGAAGGTGATCTTCTCCAGTCCCATGACGACCACACCTGCCGCAGAACCGACGATAAGCATCGATCCGCCGACACCGGCGCAGTAAGCCAGCAGCTGCCAGAAGATTCCGTCAACCGCCATGTCACCTGTAGCAGCAACAGGATACATACCCATGCTTCCGGCGACGAGCGGTACATTGTCGACAATGGATGACAGTACGCCGATGATTCCGGTCACGGCGTAATGGTTGCCGCTGAACGTAGCGTTCAGCCCGCCGCCGAGTTCCTTCAGCACACCCACTTCCTCCAGGCAGGCCACGGCCATCAGAATACCCAGGAAGAAGAGGATCGTCGACATATCAATGCGGCTCAGCAGATTGCTGACACGCTTTGAGAAATGAACATTGTCACCTCTTCTCCTGTGAATACTACGGTAAAACAGTTCGGTCACGGTCCACAAAATGCCCAACACAAGGAGAATGCCAGCAAAAGGAGGGAGGTCGGTAAGGTAATGGAACAGCGGTACAAGACAGAGACCGCCCACGCCGACAGCAAAGATAGCCTTGCGCTGCATGCCGGTGAACTCCAGCATTTCCCTGTCGCCCATCAGGTCGTTCGCCAGGTCGTCGTATTCAATATTCCCCTTCAGTGCCGTCTGCAGCAGAAGTGCCGGTACCAGCATTGAAATCAAAGACGGAAGGAATATCTCACTGATGACCCCACCCGCTGTTATCATGCCCGCATTCCACAGCATGATCGTCGTGACGTCTCCGATAGGCGAAAAGGCACCGCCCGAGTTAGCGGAAATGATCACCAGCGAGGCATAGACAATACGGTCTTTCCTTTCGTGGACGAGCTTGCGCAGGATCATGATCATCACGATACTTGTCGTCAGGTTGTCAAGAATGGCTGAAAGAAAGAAAGTCATGAAGGCTATCTTCCACAGCAGGCTCCGCTTCGACTTGGAGTGCATGACATTCTTCACCCAGTTGAAGCCGCCGTTCTGATCGACAATCTCCACAATAGTCATCGCCCCCATCAGGAAGAAGAGCGTTGTGGCCGTGTCGCCGAGATGTTCGGTGATCAAAGCGTTCACGAAGGATACGACCTGCTCTCCCGCACCCTTGAAATCAGGATGCATGAGCTGTACGAACGGGGCTGGATCAAACATGTAAAGAGTCCAGCAGAATACAAACATCAACAGGGCGATTGCAGCCTTGTTGACCTTCGTCAGACTCTCCATCGCTATGAGCGCATAGCCCAGAATGAAGACGACGATAATGGCAATTGTTAGTGTAGACATTGATTGATATTGTTTCGATTGAATCCAAGGCACAAAGTTAAGCAAAAGAAATGAGTTGGGACGTAAAGAATGCAAATTAATTGGGCAAAAGGCAGCCGCATCCAGCAAAATGTAGTATATTTGCAGAGAAAGCAGGAAGGAAGCGGGCATCCCCCAACACCGCCCATCAACCCATCATCGCCCATCACCGCCCATTACCGCCTATCATCCCCCATAACCCCAAAAACAATGAACAAAGAAATACAACGCCTTGTCGACCGGCTCAACGCTGCCTCCGACTCTTACTACAACGGCCGTGAAGAGCTCATGACCGACTACGAGTGGGACGCCGCCTTCGACCGGCTCAAGAAGCTGGAAGAACAGACCGGCATCGTCCTCCCCGACTCCCCGACACAGAATGTCTCGGCCGACAATGTAGCCGGAAAGAAAGAGAAACATGAGTTTCCGGCCCTGTCTCTGGCAAAGACCAAAAAGGTTGAAGACCTTGCCAGATGGGCAGAAGGAAAGCCCATCTGGCTCTCCTGGAAGCTGGACGGTCTGACGCTTGTCGCCACTTATGACAACGGACGGCTGACAAAAGTCGTCACCCGGGGCGACGGGCACATCGGCACCAACATCACCCATCTTTCCAGAGCCATCGAGGGCATCTTGCAGACCGTCCCCTACAGAGGCCATCTCGTCATCCGCGGAGAAGCCGTCATCAGCTACCCCGACTTCGAGAAGTTCAATATGGAGTCGGAGGAAGCGTATGCCAATCCCCGCAACCTCGCATCAGGATCGCTCACGCTGAAGGATATTAACGAGGTCAGGCAACGCCACCTGCATTGGATTCCTTTCACCCTTGTCTATACCGAGGAGGAAATCGGCTCATGGGGCGAACGGATGGCATGGCTTGAACGGCAGGGATTCCATCCGGTAGACAGAGAACTCATCTCACGGCCGACGGCCGGGAATATACAAGCCGTCATCGGCAGCTGGTCTTCCCGTGTCACCGGACAAGCCCTCAACACCCGGCATCCGGAAGCTGACACCCAACGCTTCCCCTACCCCGTCGACGGTCTCGTCATCACTTATGACGACACGGCCTATGCCGCAACCGGATCGGTCACAGGACATCATGCCACACGTGCCGGCTACGCCTTCAAATGGCAGGACGAGCGGGCGGAAACGGAACTGGACCACATAGAATGGTCATGTGCCGCATCTACGATTTCGCCGGTGGCAGTCTTCCGGCCTGTCGAACTGGAGGGGACGACCGTCAAGCGTGCCTCACTCTGCAACATCTCTGAATGCGAACGCCTGGGGATCGGCGGCAAGGGCACGAAAATCGCCGTCATCAAGGCAAACAAAATCATACCGAAGGTCGTCAGTGTCGTTGAACGGATGGGCGTCTTCCATGTCCCGGAGACCTGTCCGGTGTGCCGGTCGGCGACAGAAGTCGTGGAGAGTGAGGCCAGCGGGACACGGACACTGCACTGCACGAACGACCACTGCCCTGCCAAACAGCTCAGGAAGTTCGGCCGTTTCGTTTCCAAGGAGGGGGTGAACATCGACGGACTGTCCGAACAGACTGTCCAGAAGTTCATCAACCTGGGCTGGATCCGCGAGTATGCCGACTTCTTCCATCTCAACGAACATGCTCTGCAGCTGCGTACCATGGACGGTTTCGGAGAAAGGAGTGTCAGCAAACTCCTGGCGGCCGTCGAAAAGGCAAGGAGCGTGGAAGCCCGCCGGCTGCTCTTCGCATTCAACATTCCGCTGGTCGGACAGGACGTATGCAACCGTCTGCTTTCAGCCTATCCGCTGAAAGAACTCATCAGGACTGCTACGGAAAGTAACGACGATGATGTGTTTTCAACCATTCCCGGTATCGGACCGGAAAAGAGTGCAAGCTTTGTCCGGTGGATGAAAGACGCAGGCAATCAGCCTGTGCTGCAACACTTGCTGGCCGAACTCAACGTCAGCCAAGCCTCATCCGCGCCGACAGGCAGCGGCTGCCAGGGACTGACATTCGTCATTACGGGCGATGTCCATCATTACAAGAACCGCAATGAGCTGAAAGCCTATATCGAAAGCCAGGGCGGCAAAGTCACCGGTTCGGTTTCCAAGTCTACTGACTTTCTCATCAATAATGATGTAGAAAGCACGTCGGGCAAAAACCAGAAAGCCAAGGCTCTCTCCATCCCCATCATCTCCGAAAACGAATTCATCGCCCGTTTTGCACAGGGTTCTGCCTCCGGATTACCCGTACAGAGGACAGAAGAAACATTATTCCAAGACTGATAGAATCAGTCTTCGGGTAACCCCCTCCTCATCCCGAATTCATATGCAAAGACAGAGCATCATACCGATTTGATTCTCAATCTGTTATATCCTGCGTTTGAAAAGGTGCCTACTTGCACCGCAAACAAGGCCTAATTGAAGCCCAAGTAGGCCTTACTTGCGCTGCAAGTAAGGCTCTTTCGGAATCCAGACTGACTATGCCGGGATTTCGCTGTCAATTCGGAGGAAGCCAAATCCTTCTGTCTGCAAGGTATTCGACAGAAGAATCAAAAAGGAGACGACTTCCATGTCGTCTCCTTTTATCTTGCCTACAGGAGAAAAGTCTTCCATCTGAATCCTGCAATTTGTCATTCACCTCCTGTGACGTTTTCAGAACGTCCACTTGGCCGCCACCGTCGGGATGGCATAGAAGCGGTTGTGCTCGCCGCGGTCGTTCCAGACGAAGTTGTTGCTGATTTCCACCTCAGAACCCAGAGAGAGGTTCACGTTCTTCATGCCTTTCAGCGTGTTGAGGTTGAACCAGAACTGCGGTTCGGATACCATGATCAGCTTGCCGTTCACGTCCGGATCGTACCAGACATCACAGAACCCGCTGAAGGTACAGAGGCCATGCGCAAAGGTTGTCCCCCACACCTCCGTCAGCTGGAAGCTGTTGTAAGGATGCGCGCCCGTGTGCCCGTTCTTGAAATAATACTTATACATCAGCTGCACGCTGAACGTCTTTGAGAAGTCTTTTGAAGCCCAGTTCCATGCGCCGCCCAGAAGCACGGAGTGCTGGTAGCGGTTACCGTAGTAACCCTCAGGGGTCTCACCGGAACCTACGCCGCCGTTGTATTCCACATGGGCAGCCCACTGCTTGTTCTTCGTGAGGTTGAACTCACGGGCAATCTCCCAGTAAGCACCGATCGTACCGTCGTTCTTGTAGTCAATGTCGGTGAACATGAAGGTGGAACCCCATGTGTCTGGCTTGAACATCTCAACCGTCGTCGTCACCGTCGTACGCGATGAGAGGTCGTTGTAGAGATTGTGACCAAGGTCGTAATGGAGCTGAACATTCTGTGCCTGCGCACCGCTAAAAGCTGCTACCAGAAGGATAGCGAGGGAAAAGAATCTTTTCATGTTGTTTATTATTTTACTATTAAAAACGGCGGCAAAGTTACAAAAAAAACTTAAACCGTCCATGTAATAACAAAAGAATCGTTAACTTTGTAGCTGTATGAGAATAGACATCATCACCGTATTGCCGGAGATGCTGGAGGGATTTGTCCACGAGAGCATCCTTGCCAGGGCAGAGAAAAAGGGACTGGCAGAGATCCGGCTGCACAATCTCCGTGACTATACGAAAGACAAATGGCGGCGTGTAGACGACTATCCGTTCGGCGGACAGGCGGGCATGGTCATGCAGATCGAGCCTATTGACAACTGCATCACCGCCTTGAAGAAGGAGCGCGACTATGACGAGGTCATCTTCACGTCACCCGACGGCGAGCCGTTCAGCCAGCGCATTGCCAACGACCTCTCCATGGGAGGAAACCTCATCATTCTTGCGGGGCATTACAAAGGCATTGACCAGCGCGTACGCGACCACCTCATCACACGGGAGATTTCCGTCGGCGACTTCGTCCTGACAGGCGGTGAACTGCCGGCAGCCATCATTGCCGACGCCGTTGTCCGGCTGGTCCCGGGTGTCATCAGCGACGACCAGAGCGCACTGTCCGACTGCTTCATGGACGATATGCTCTCCGCCCCCATCTATACCCGTCCCCGCAGCTACAAGGGGTGGGAGGTGCCCGGAATCCTGCTCAGCGGGAACGAGGCGAAAATCAGACAGTGGGAGTTCGACCAGGCCATGGAGCGTACCCGGCGGCTCCGTCCCGACCTGCTGAAAGAGCAGGAAGGATGATCTCTTATTTTTCAATTTTCTAATACAACTACTTTATGTTACAAATGAAAGAATTACCACAGGTGGGCTTCTCTGAAGCCGCACAGAACTTTTTCAGGAAGTGTTTCCAGTTCAAGGGACGCATCCGCCGCTCAGAGTACTGGTGGGGTGTTCTGACCGTCCTTCTCGCTTCCATCGTCCTTTCCCTCATCCCGATTGTCGGATGGATCGCAACCTTCTTCCTTTCCATAGGCGGAATATCCATGCTGTTCCGCCGTCTGCACGATACCGGCCGCAGCGGCTGGTGGTGGGGCTGCCAGACGCTCATCGGACTGGCTGCAGGCGTACTCTTCCTCTCTGTCATCGACATCCATGCTTATATGACGGCGGCACAGTCGCAGGATATGACCAAGATGATAAGGGTGCTCTCTGCCGGCATGGCGGGCAGTACAGGCATCTTTGCCTTGCTGCTTTACCTGGTCAATGGGGCACTGGGCATCGCCATCTTCGTATTCACTCTCCTCGACAGCAAGCCGGAAGACAACAAGTACGGAGAGTCGACCAAGTATGTCATGGAATAAGCCGGAAAGGAAAAACGACAACGGGATGACATGAGCGGGTGTGCTGACCTGTCAGGCACCACATTCCCGTTCATTCGGGCAGGAGACAGGCACCGGTGTTCGGTGCCTGTCTCCTGTTTCCGTGTTTACCGGTCTCTGTATGCCCGCCGTCCTGCATACGGCGGTTCTGCCTTGAACTGACCATCTGGCATACCGTACAGAAAGACATATCTATTCCATCCAGTTAAGAGGTCCTATGGGGCAATGTCCTGTCCGGGGTTACGCTTCCTGCTGCCCCCCGGCAACCTTACCTGACCTTATCCACCGGTATGAAAGGGAGCGACGGACAAGTCCGGGCACTTCGCACCACAGACAAAAGAGACACATCCTTTTCCCTGTCGGCTTTGAGGAGAAGCCTCCCCTGACAGGCAGGTCAACAGAAAAAGCTCTGGAGCTTTTCGCAGAAAGGTTAAGAGCTTTTTGGAGAAAGCTTAAGAGCTTTTCACGGAAAGCTTAGGAGCTTTTTGAAAAAACCTGAGAACTTTCGGGAGGCAGATCGCCCATTTCCTGCTCCATGCGGTCATGCCATGGCGATATAGACGGCACACAGGGCCAGTGCGACGGCACAGGCCAGAGCCGTCTGCCGCTGGTAGTCCGTGAAGAATCTGCGGAGGTAACTGCCTGCCAATATCCACAGCAGATTGGCTCCCGGCCCTGCTATCAGCAGCCAGGCCCCGACAGCAAGCAGATCGGTCAGCCTGCTGCTGTAAGGCAGCACAAACGTACCGAACGCGGTCAGGTCGAACAACAGCATCTTGGCATTCGTCATCTGGACGATCATCCCGCTTGTGAAACTGCAATCGCTGTCTTTCTCCTTCGCCTGTCCTCTGCTCTTCCCCACCTTATACGCCAGATACAGGATGTATGCCGCCCCGGGATATTTCAGATACGGTATATATTCTGCAAAGGCGAGGCCTATCCTATGCGCCAGGACGGCCATCAGGCACACGGCAATGGAAAAGCCGGCCAGCAGTCCGGCCCACATCACCAGCGACGGCTTCCTGCCATACTGCAGCGACATGGCAAGAGAATAGATGTTGGCAGGACCGGGCGTATAACCAATGATCAATATCTGCAGAAGCAGACCGGGAAGGAGCGTAATCGGCATATTGCATTCATATTGTTGACGGACACAGCCCGCATGGAGAGGATGCGGCAGACTGTCTTGACACTGCAAATCTACAAATAAAATCGCATGCTGCAATGTTTTTCTCCCGGCGATCTGCATCTTTTTCCTGTCCGGCACACCTGCCTGGCCGTCTGCTGTTCCTCTGAAACGTTCTGTGGGCTTTACATTTTTATAGGGGCAGGATTTGTCCAGTCTATTATTAATTGCTACTTTTGTATCTCGTTATCAGCGAACAGAGGCAGATGATGTTCCCATACATCACCCGCCTACGACAAAGTCAAGGAACAGGATATGCCATTAAGATTACCGGCCGGACTTCCCGCCATCGACCTCCTGAAACACGAGAACATCTTTCTCGGGGATGGAACACAAGGACAGACGAACAGCGAGCGACGGCTCCGCATAGCCGTGCTCAACCTCATGCCGCTGAAGGAGACGACAGAGACCGACCTCGTGCGCCTGCTGTCCAACAGTCCGCTGCCGCTGGAGATCAGTTTCATGAAGCTCCGGAGCCATGTCCCCAGACATACTCCGGCAGAACACATGGAGAAGTTTTACCGTGACTTCGAGGAACTGCGCAAGGAGCGTTTCGACGGGATGATCGTCACCGGTGCACCTGTGGAGGGAATGCCTTTCGAGGAGGTGGACTACTGGGACGAGCTTACGGCGGTCTTCGACTGGGCACGGCGACACGTCGCCTCGACACTGTATATCTGCTGGGCGGCCCAGGCTGGACTCTATCACTTCTACGGTGTCAGGAAGCATCCGCTGCCCAAGAAGATGTTCGGTATCTTCCCGACCGTGGCGCTGCAGCCCGGACTGCCGATCTTCCGCGGGTTTGATGATGTCTTCCGGATGCCGCAGAGCCGGCATACGGAGATACGGCGGGAGGACATTGACCCGATAGACGACCTCGAGGTAATTGCCGAGTCGGCGGAGAGCGGCGTGTCCATCGTGATGTCATGCAGCAAGCGTGACTTCTTTATCACAGGACACCTGGAGTATGCACCCGACACTCTCGACAAGGAATACCACCGTGATCTCGGCAGACGGAACGACGTGGAGGCGCCCCGGCATTATTATCGTGATGACAATCCGGAGAACGGGCCGCTTGTCAGCTGGCGCGCACATGCCAACCTGCTGTTCTCCAACTGGATCAACTGGGTGCTGCGGGATGGACATTGAGGGAATGCAGCCTTGCCGTCCCTTCCGTCTCACCCGACGGTCTCCCTCCGCCGACATCCGGCACAGCCCCTCCCTTGCCTCCACCCTCATCTCCCATCACTCAACTCCCATCGCAAATGCTCCCATCATCCAACCACCCCACTTCAATTGAACTGCTTGCCCCCGCCAAGAACTTAGCGTGCGGCATCGCCGCCATCGACCATGGGGCAGACGCCGTGTATATCGGGGCTTCCCGCTTCGGTGCGCGACAGTCGGCAGGCAACAGCGTAGAGGACATCCGCACACTGTGCACGTATGCCCATCAGTACGGTGCGACCGTCCACGTCACCCTCAACACGATCATCTACGACGACGAACTGGCAGACACGCTTTCCCTCGTCCGCGAACTCGTCGATGCCGGCGCGGATACCTTTCTTCTGCAGGACATGGGCCTGATGACCGAAGTGAAGAAGATCGTTCCGGACACGGTAGCCCTCCACGCCAGCACACAGTGCGACACCCGCACGGCAGAGAAGGCCGGATGGCTGGTCAGGCAGGGCTTCGACCGTGTCGTACTCGCCCGCGAACTCTCTGCCGACGAGATAAACAAGATTCACAGACGGCTGCCGTCACTTGAGCTGGAAGCATTCGTACATGGCGCCCTGTGTGTCAGTTATAGCGGCATCTGCTATGCTTCGCAGTATTGCTTCGACCGGTCCGCCAACCGCGGGGCCTGTGCCCAGTTCTGCCGGCTGGCCTTCGATCTGGTGGACTCGGACGGCAGAACCATAGAACACCAGCGTCATCTGCTGTCGCTGAAGGATATGTGTCAGATCGACAACCTGGAGAGGCTCATGCGTTCCGGTGCGTGCGCCTTCAAGATAGAAGGCCGTCTGAAGGACATCAACTACGTGAAGAATGTCGTTTCGGCCTACAGTCAGCGAATTGACGAGATCATCCGCAGACATCCCGGCGAGTTCCGCCGTGCCTCCCTGGGACATGTACGCTATGCGTTCACTCCGGACCTGAGAAAGACATTCAACCGCGGCTATACCGACTACTTCCTGACAGGACGGCAGGCGGATATCTTCTCACCCGACACACCCAAGGCATTGGGAGAATTTGTCGGCATGGTAAAGGAAATCCGCCGCGACAGCTTCAATGTAGCCGGTACGGCGGCCTTTGCCAATGGGGACGGACTGTGCTTCCTGACAGGTGGACGCACAGACGGACCGGCAGGCAGACGGATGGACGGCCCCGGTCATTCCTCCCCCCGTCTGGAGGGCTTCCGCATCAACCGGGCCGTGGGCAACCGGCTTTATCCGTTCAAGATGCCAAGAGGACTGAAAACCGGCATGGCACTGTATCGCAACCAGGATCAGGCTTTTGACAGAATACTGGGCGGAAAGACTGCCGAGCGCAAGATTCCGATAAAAATACGGTTCGGGGTCTGCACCTCTGCCCCAGCCCCCTCGACAGAGGCCTTGGAGAGCCATGGGATCATATGGGTGAAGGCCGAGATAAGGCACGGGGAGGAGGCAGCCGAGGCATCGACTTCCTTTCCCCTCCAGTCTGCCCGGAAGCCACAGCATGACAACATCGTCAGCCAGCTTGCCAGACTGGGCAATACGGTCTATACCTGTACAGAGGTGGAGATAGAGGACGGAGCAGACAGGTTCTTCCTGCCGAGCAGCGTGCTGGCCGAACTGCGGCGTATGCTGGCAGGCCGGCTCGACGCGCATATCCGGTCGATGAAGCGCATGGCCGTCCGCCGGAACTCCGCCCGTGACGGTTCAGACAACGCATCCCTGTTCGCAGTGGCCAATCCCTCCCAGTACCGGAAATTCCCCTACCTGTACAACATCTCCAACGCCGCCGCACGCAGCTTTTATGCACAGCAGGGGCTGCCGGAGGCACATCCGGCCTTTGAGACAGGTCACTCCGGCGATTCTCCGCTCCTCATGCAGTGCCGGCATTGCATCCGCTATTCGCTCGGCTACTGCACCAGACGGGGCGGAAAGCAGCCGACGTGGCGGGAGCCGCTCTTCCTTGTCCTGCCCGACAGACGTCGCTTCCGGCTGGAGTTCGACTGCAAGGACTGTCAGATGAACCTTCACCCGGCATAGAGGAAATGCCTCTCCGCTCCCTCCGGAACAGATGGGAAATATAGACCGACAACTTCACCGTCCGGCCTTCTCCTGCAGGAGGCCCAAAAACCAACAATATGCGTAGACGTTATTCGCTGCTCCCGTTACTTCTCTCGGGAGTCCTCCTGTTGACGACAGGCTGCTATCACAAGAAGACCCCTTCCTCTTTCCGCCTGCCCGACAGCATACAGGAAGCCCAGATCTCCCGCCACCTGCAGGCAGGCGACGACTCGCTGGCAAAGCAGAGTGACAGTACGAAAGACAACTGGCAGGGGACGGCAAGCAGGGTCGATTCGCTGTCCTTCCGCGTGAAGCACCACTATTCACAGGGATTCAATTTCATCGTCACATCCGACTCGCTGATGCTGCTTCGCCAGCAGCCCGAAGAAGCCGTGAACCGGATGGAGACCGACTCCTTTGCCGTAAAGAAAGGAAAGGGAATCGTGGTGGCCGACGTGCGTATCCTGCCGGATGACAAGCAGGATTCCGTCTGGTTGGAGATCGCCACAGAAGACTATGCCTTTGGATGGATACACGAAGGACGCCTCCTGAAGCAGGTCGACCCGGACGATCCCATCTCCCAGTTCATCTCCACCTTCTCGAATATCCACCTGCTCATCTTCCTGATCGTCATCTCCATCATAGCCATAGGCTATCTCGCCCGCAAGATCCTGAAGCAGAACGCACATATCGTACACTTCAACGATGTCAATTCCCTGTACCCCACCCTGCTGGCCGTCATCGTGGCACTCTCGGCGGCTTTCTATGCCAGCATACAGCTCTTCGCACCGGAGACGTGGCGCGAGTTCTATTTCCATCCGTCTCTCAATCCCTTCTCCCAGCCCCTGCTGCTCAACATCTTTCTGGTACTCGTATGGGCCATGCTGATCATAGCCCTTGCGACAATAGACGATGTGCGGCGGCTGCTGCAACCGGCCGAGGCTATCCTCTACCTCTCCGGTCTGGCTGCGGTGTGTGCCGTCAACTACATTGTCTTTTCGGTTCTCACCTTATATTATATAGGCTATCTGCTGCTGCTTGCCTATATCTACTATGCGTTCCGCGTCTATTTACGCCATAGCAGCGAGACCTACTGCTGCGGGAACTGTGGCAGACGGCTGCATCGGAAAGGCAGATGCCCGCACTGCGGGGCCGTGAACGAATAGCCGCCCCCTTCCGCTCCCGGTTCGTCAGCAGGGGCAAACGTGAAGACCAGACGTGGTGAACGGATAGCTGTCCGCCCCCCTTCCGCTCCCGGAGCGAGGGTGACGTGCCCGGTCATATTCCTAACAAATAAGGATTGTACATGATGCTTTTTCTTCTTACCTTTGCAGCATCAACGTATTGTAAAACATTATAGAATAATATGTTCAAGTCCAGATTAGGTATTGCGCTCTTGATGGCCGCAGCCTTGCCAGCGGGAGTACATGCTGATAATACCATTGAAAAAGGAGATACCTCCAGAGTATATGACATCGACGAAGTCGTCATCATCGACCAGCCCAAGGAGGCTTTCCGTCTCCGGCAGCAGCCCCTGAGCAGCACCTCCTTCAACGGTGCGCAGCTGCAGAGCCTCAACGTGCAGGACGTGCGGCAGCTGTCTGCCTTCGTGCCATCGTTCGCCATGCCCGAGTATGGAAGCCGCTACACCTCTTCCATCTATATGCGCGGGATCGGTTCGCGCGTCTACTCCCCGGCTGTGGGAATCTATGTGGACGGCATGCCCGTCCTGTGCAGGAGCGCCTTCAACTTCCACGTCTATGATGTCGACCGCGTGGATGTCCTCCACGGACCGCAGGGGACACTTTACGGCATGAACACCGAGGGCGGCCTGATGCGCCTTTACAGCCGCAGTCCCTTCCAGTATCAGGGCACGGACGTGAAGTTCTCTCTGGGAACCAGATTCCTGCGCAAGGTCGAGGCGAGCCATTATGAGCGGCTGAACGACAGGACAGCTTTCTCGCTGGCAGGATTCTATGGCGGACAGAACGGTTTTCTCCGCAATCAGTTTGACGGAGGCCGTGCCGACCTTATCAACGAGTTCGGCGGAAAGGGACGTTTGCTGTGGCATCCGACCGGCCGCCTGGCCTTTGACTTCGTGGCTGATTACCAATATACACGGCAGAACGGTTTTCCATATGGCCAGCTTGTCACCGAAGACGAAATCGCCGCCGCCCCCATCACCTCCCCGCTCTATGGACTGAAAGCCGGGACACAGTCGCCCGACCAGAACCGGCAGAGCAACTACCGCCGCAATATCCTCAACACGGGGGCAGGCATCAAGTACACTGGAAACGGTTTCGACGTGAACTCCATGACCTCGTGGCAGTATCTCCATGACTATATGCTCATGGATATCGACTACCGGCCGCAGGACTTCCTGCATCTCATCCAGCGTCAGCACGGAAACATCCTCTCGGAGGAATTGTCCGTCAAGAGCCGCAACGGCAGCAGGTGGCACTGGACCTTCGGCGCTTTCGGTTCTTACCAGTGGCTGAAGACCTCCGCCCCCGTCTACTTCGACAAGGACATGAACGCCTTTCTCTCCAAGACGATTACCGATTATGCCTACAACGGCATACTCAATTCCATGGCACGCGGCATTGCGCAGGGAATGATTGCCGGAGGAATGTCCAAAGAGGCCGCCGAGGCCGCTGCCCGTGCGCTGGCGGCCGCCAATATCGCCCGGACAGGAGGCGTCAACATAGACATGGCCATGGACCCTGTCCCGGGACTCTTCCGCACGCCGACATTCAATCTTGGCGTTTACCACGAGAGCAACATCGACCTCACACCGCATCTTACGGCGACGCTCGGTCTCCGGTACGACTACTCCCATGTGGCCATTGACTATGAGACCTCGGCCCGTGTAGCCTTACAGGAGCATGTATTCGGAGTGAACATCAGCCCGGTCATCACCTCCCGGCTGAACCGTCACGAGCACGACCACTTCAACCAGCTTCTGCCGAAGGTCGGGCTGACCTACCGCCTCCCGGACGGGAGCAACGTCTATGCGACGTGGTCGAAGGGCTACCGGGCCGGCGGATACAACTTCGAGATGTTCTCGGATGTTCTCCAGACAGAGACCTCGAAGGCAGCCAAGGCCGCCCGCGCCGATCTTGACATCGCACATGACGAGGCGTATTATGAGCGCATTGCAAAGACCATCGAATACAAGCCGGAGACAAGCTGGAACTACGAGGCGGGCACCCATCTCAACCTTCTCGACAATCAGCTTCACCTCGATCTTTCCGCCTATTACATGCAGATCCGCAACCAGCAGCTCTCCGTCATGGCCGGCAACTACGGATTCGGACGTGTGATGACGAATGCCGGGCGCAGCCATTCCTGCGGTCTGGAAGCCACACTCCGGGGAGGAGCACTGGACAACAGGCTCGCCTATGCGATCAGCTACGGGCTCACGAGCGCACGCTTTGACGAATATGCGGATTCTGTCGCAGGAGGCGGAACCATCGACTACAAAGACAAGCGGGTGCCTTTCGTGCCACAGCATACGTTGGGGGCAAGTGCCGACTATCGGATCGACGTTGACCCGGCGGCCTTGCTCGACCCGTCCAGCCGGTTCCATCTGCGCAGCGTCACAGTGGGCATGAATCTCTCCGCACTGGGCAAAATCTACTGGGATGAGCAGAACACCGTCAGCCAGAACTTCTATGCGGTACTCGGCGCCCACGCCGATGCCGACTTCGGGTCTCTGCACATCAACCTGTGGGTACGCAATCTGACCGACACGAAGTATGACACCTTCGCCGTACAGAGCGTGGCGACCGGCAAGCGTTACACCTTTGCCCAGCAGGGCAACCCCTTCCAGCTGGGGGTTGACTTCAGACTGCATTTCTGACGGCCCCCCGCATCCGGCATGTGTCCATCGGAAAACGGAAGGACAGCCGGAAGGACATCCGTCATCACAGTGTGAAACAACGTCCGTGAAGCCGGAAGTACATCCATAGGCATGTTCTGGAAATTCCACGTCGGTCTGTCGACGACGGGAATCTTGCCGGCTCTTTGTGCCTATACTGTTAAGAATTGAACGCAAAAGACCGTCAGCTCCGGTGGGAGTACTGACGGTCTTTTGCGTTCCTCCGTTCAATGCGTGGATGATTCCCGTATAGCTTTAACGGGAGAAGCGGAGTGATTCATGAAACAAAAACTTAACCAAGACCGTCAACCGTCTATCCCGTTATCCTCCTCCGAGACAAAACCCTTTTCATTTTAATACGTGAGAACACAGATAAGGTTTTGAAAAGTCATTACATAATTTCAAACCAATCATCTACGAATATAAAAGACACATACAAAAAGGCAGGTTTGTAACCAGCAGTCAATCAATTGGTTGTCAAGTCGTTTGCAAAAGGTGCTTGATTGGACTTCAAAAGGGCGTTAGTTACACGCTAATAGAGCACCTGTTGCAGGTCAATCAGGCATCTTTTAGAAGCCAGAAGAGCATGTGTCAGCTTCGAGCTGCACAAAAATGTTTACAAACAGCGATGGCAAGGGAATAAGTCGGAGGCTTCCTGACGTTGAGGTTCTCTCCCCCGAATGCTTCCGCAACGAGATAAGAAGCAAAATAAAAGATCATCTGCAGAAATATGATTCAAGGCACGAAAACTGCACGGATAATCATTAACTTTGCAACAAGAATAAGAAATAAAAGACAACAGACCTATGACGGAACAAGAGTTAGCCAACGTGATTTGGGACATCAAAGAAGTCATCCGCAACTACTATGACGACTCCGAAGTGGAGGATGTCATCCTGCCCTTCACGCTGCTTCGCCGATTGGACTGTGTGCTCGAAGATAAGTACGATACCATTCTCGAGGCACTCGACGGCACGCCCGCAGAGATGCGGAAATACAAACTCGAGTCCTTGATGCGGCAGAACGGCCTCACCTTCTTCAACAGGTCGGGACTGTCACTGAGGAAGCTGCTCAACTCTCCCGACCAGATCGGCGATGCCTTCAAGACCTACATCGAGGGCTTTACGCCGAACGTGAAGGACATCCTTGCCAACTTCGTCCACGAGGATGGCGACAGCGGCATCGTCGACCTGTCGAAGATATACGCCCGGCTTGAGCGTGGCAACAAGCTCTTTGCGGTTGTCATGCAGTTTGTTGAGAAAGCCGACCTCCACCCTTCCAAGGTGAGCAACGCCATGGTCAGGAATTTCCGAACATCTGCTGCTGACAAGGCTTGACAAGATTATCTCACTTTTATCAAATATCTGCATCGGGAGTGTAAACGCCCGATGCCTTAAACCTAAATTAGAAAAAAAATGAAAAAAACATCCTTACTCTTATTACTGATGCTGCCTTGCATAGCAGGCCATGCACAATTCTCTGCAGATAATTCTTTTATGCGAAAAGAGATCGTGTCCTACAAAAGGGACTGGAAAGGATTCTTCGTGAAGCATGCGAATATGATGGTAGATAGAGTTACCGATGTCGTGGAACAATATGCCTATGACAAAAAGGCACAGAACCTTTATGTGCTGACGGGAAATAGTAATGTTATAGTTACGTTGACCAAGGACTATGCAAAAATAATAAAGAGGAATAAGGATATACCACAATTAACTGGTGAACTTCTTAACAAGGAGATAGAAAAACGTAATGCCCTGTTAGAAAACAGGTTCTCGCTTCTGAATCATGAAAGAGAGCAAGAGATTAACGACTCTATTGCCAAAGTGAGAAACAAAATAAAGCAAGATTCCATAGCTGCCATCAATCGAAGAAATGCGTTCATAGCATCTGAAAAGAAAGCACGTGAGGATTATAAAAAGACACATGAATGGGATGAAATTCCCTATGGAGATTACAAGATGAAATGTGAACTATGTGGTGAGGTTATTGATACAAAAGATATTATTAGCACATACGGATTCAGCAACGACACCATATATTATATGACGGAAACAGAGGGGGATTTAGGTTTGTGGTACAAAGAGGTACATAAGTCGGAGATTATACCTGCTCTTTTAGAAAGTAAGAACTTTCAATACCATTATGAAGTCTTTGAAGATAAACTGACTCGCGACTCGATGGATTATGAAGTTCTTACCGGTCTCTTGTGGCTTGATCAACATGAAGGCTATTTGAAGGCTTTGAAAAAAAAGGCTCCTTTCGGGTATGTCAAAGATTGGGATTGGGATAGTGAATACTCAATGGTGACATTCCATATTGAGTATGCAAACACCAATTCAAGAACAATAAAGTATCTGACTGTTTATTTCAAAATAACAAACGACGTGGGAGACGTTCGTACAGCAGGATATTTTAGAGGGACAGGACCTGTAAAAAAGGATGCAAGTGCATCATGGAATTGGGATACTTCGCCTTATTTTACATCAGGTGATGCTTCTAACATGGAAATTACAAAGATTGTAATAACATATATGAATGGTACTAAACAAGTGGTTGCCGGCAAATTCCTACAAATTAATTGACGACCCATTATATTATAGAAGATAACAAATGACGGATTTAAACAGAAATCTTTTTCTCTGCGGAAAGGCTGCACTCCTGTGTATTACCTTTGCACTCGCAACATAAACAATAACTTGAAAGGATAGAATTATGAAAGAACTAAAATGCCCTAAGTGTGGAAATGTTTTCAAGGTGGATGAGGCTGACTATGCTTCCATTTTGAACCAAGTAAAGACGAAGGAAATCGAGGCTGAGGTGAAGCGGAGAATGACTGAGACGGAGGAGCGCAACAAAGCTGAGTTGGCGTTGGTTACCACTAAGACGGAACAGACCTTCCGGAATAAGTTGTCGCAGAAAGAGCAGGAGTTGATCCAGAAGGCAGCTGAGATAGAACGACTGAAAGGTGAGAAGGACAGCGAACTGTCTCGGCAGAAGGCTGAGATGAGTGCGGAGATTGCCAATCTGAAGGCTAAGCTGGAGGGGATAGAGTCGCTGAAGGCAAGCGAACTGATGGCTGCATTGTCTGAGAAGGATAAGACAATCAGTGAGTTGAAGTCAGAGATCAGCCAGAATGGAGATAAACTGCAGCTGGCACTGATGGAGGAGCGCAACAAAGCACAGAGAGATGTGCAGGAAAGAGAAAACAAGATCGTGAAACTGCAAAGTGAGATAGAGCAGGAGAAGAGCAAGGCACAGCTGCATGAGGCAGACCTGCAGAGGCAACATGAGAATGAGTTGCGTATGAAACAAGAACAGATAGACTACTACAAGGACTTGAAGACGAGGATGTCGACGAAGATGGTGGGTGAGACCTTGGAGCAGCATTGTAGTATTGAGTTCGAGCGTTATCTGCGTCCGCTGATGCCGAATGCTTACTTTGACAAGGACAATGATGCGAGCGACGGTACGAAGGGCGACTTCATCTTCCGTGACAGTGAAGACGGGACGGAATACATCTCGATCATGTTCGAGATGAAGAACGAGATGGACACCACGGCCACCAAGCACAAGAACGACGACTTTTTGAAGAAGTTGGACGAAGACCGACGGAAGAAAGGATGTGAGTATGCCGTGCTGGTAAGCCTGTTGGAGGCTGATAACGAGTTGTATAATAGCGGTATCGTGAACAAGAGCCACGTCTATCCGAAGATGTATGTCATTCGCCCGCAGTTCTTCGTGACGTTCATCACGCTGTTGGTGCAGGCATCGAAGAGTACCTTGGAATATAAGAAGCAGCTTGTCCTGGCACAGAACAGGGAGGTGGATGTGACCAACTTCGAGACGAAGATGGAAGACTTCAAACAAAAGTTCAGCAAGCATTACGAACTGTACACCAGGAAGTTCCAGGATGCCATCGCGGACATTGACGCTACAATCAAGAAGCTCCAGAAGGTTCGTGCAGAGCTGGTCAGCAGTGAGAATAACCTGCGTCTTGCCACCCAAGACACTGAAAACCTCACCATCCGCAGGCTCACCTACAATAACCCGACGATGAAGGCAAAGTTTGATGAGGCTCGGAATACACAGACCGCTGTGGAAATCCGATAAGACGGCCATGGGTGTATGAAGTTCCTGCTCATCAGGTCTCTGCCGGCGGATTCTTTCAGGCCCGCTTCGCGATGGACACCCTTTCCGTTGGCTATGTAAATCCCGCTATCAGGGCTTACCGTGGACTTCCACCCGTTATACCAATGCTCATGCCGGGCATACCAAAAGAAGAGGGTGTGTCAAAATGCAGATGAATAACTTGACGACTTTCAAACTATAAGCAGGTTTTTCCTACAACAAAGAAAAGACCATTTCTTTACTCAAAATCGAGTACAGAAATGGTCATTTTCAATGAATTGTTTCAAACTGTAAGATTATCAAAATGGTAATTGCATTTTGACACACCCTCTTCTATTTGTCTGCATGCCCCCTGCGTTTTCCCTGCAGGTGCGAAACTACAGTCTGATTTTGCCGACCAGTTTCCTCTGCCTTCCATCACCTATAACGGGCGCATGGGCATCCTCGGGGAAGAAGAGAACGAACTGTCCCGGCCGGACCTTGAAATATTCTTTTGCCTCCTGTGTATAAAAACCGCAATCGGTATCGGGGTTGTAGGCTATGTCGGGGATGCCCAGCCCGGAGACCGGCGTCCAGCCCATCGTCTCTTCCTTCAACAGGGGAACCTGCACGTCAATGTATCTCCTGTGAAATTCCAACCGCTGTCTGTCTTTTGTCTTCAGTTCTACTTCATCCAGATTGATGAACAAGCTGCTGCCGTCAAGCGTGATGCGCCCCGCTTCCTGTCCGCTGAAATCGTGGTGGAGAACATACTTCATCAGTTCCTTCATCTTCGGATGCAGGCCATAATACCGGCAGGCTGCGTTTAAATCTGCTATTACCATCTGTTCCTTGTCTGTTGGTTGTCCGTGCAAATATAGGCATTTTCTTTCTGATGGCAAAGGAAAAGCCCCGGACATCTTTCGTCCTGACTGTACGGGAGCGGACTTTCATTCCATTGCAGTCTTTCATCTTGGCAAGCGACAATGGCCGATTGTCTGAACCTGACAAAGAAACAAAAATGCGTTAAATTCCAGTCCTATATAAGGGGTTTCTCCTTTTTTTGGTTTATCTTTGTACGTTAAATCAAGAGAAAGCGAAATAGAAATGACAGACAACATATCGGAGAAGAAAGAGCGTACAAACCCTTTCTTCCTGCCTTACAATACACCGCACGACACCGTGCCTTTCGACCGTATCACCCTTGCCGATTATGAAGAGGCGATGATGGAGGGTATCCGCCGTGAGGACGAACAGATTGAGAAGATCATCCATAACCCCGACGAACCGACCTTCGAGAACACCATCATACCGGAGGATGAAGTGAAGGGACGCAAGCATTATTATGATCTGCTGAACCGGGTGGAGAGCGTGTTCTTCAATATGCTGAGTGCCGAGACCAATGACGAGATGGATGCCCTGGCGCAGAAGATGAGTCCGATACTCACCCGGCACGCGAATGATGTCAGCCTCAATCCCAAGCTGTTCGAACGCATCAAGTACGTTTATGAGCATCACCGTGAACTGACACCGGAAGAGAACCGCCTGCTGGAGAACAGCTACGACGGCTTCGTACGCAGCGGTGCGCTGCTGGATGAGGCGGGGAAGAACCGTCTGCGCAAGCTCACGGAAGAGGCTTCCATGCTTTCTTTGCAGTTCTCACAGAACCTGCTGAAGGAGAACAAGGCCTATACGCTGCACATCCTGGATGAAAGACAGCTTGACGGTCTGCCCGACACGGCACGGGAAGCAGCGCACGAGGCTGCAAAAGAGCACGGACAGGAGGGATGGATATTCACTCTGGATGCACCGAGCTACGGACCGTTCATGATGTACAGTACGCAGCGCGAACTGCGCAAGGAACTCTACATGGCCCGGAACACACTCTGCATAAAGGACAAGGAAACGAACAACCTCGAGGTATGCAGGCGGCTCGTCAATCTCCGCCGTGAGATGGCGCAGCTTCTGGGCTACGACACCTTCGCCGACTACGTGATGAAGCACCGCATGGCGACAACGGTCGAGAACGTCTACAAGCTGCTCGACGACCTCATTACGGCGTATAAGCCGGCAGCCATCAGAGAACGGGAGGAAGTGAAGGCACTGGCCCGTGAACTGGAGGGCGACGACTTCAAGATGGAGCCGTGGGATGCGGCTTACTATGGCCAGCAGCTGAAGATGCGGAAGTTCGACCTCGACCCCGAGATGCTCCGCCCCTACTTCGAACTGGGCAACGTCATCAAGGGGGTCTTCGGGCTGGCTACACGCCTGTATGGGATTACTTTCAAAGAGAACAAGGACATACCGGTCTATCATCCTGACGTGAAGCCCTATGAAGTATTCGACAAGGACGGCAGCTACCTGGCAGTACTCTATGTCGACTTTCATCCGCGCAAGGGAAAACGGGACGGTGCCTGGATGACCGAGTTCCAGGGACAGTGGATTGAGCGGGACGGGACAAACGTACGTCCGCACGCCTCGCTTGTAATGAACCTCTCCAAGCCTACCGAGGATAAACCGGCCTTGCTGAGGCTGGGTGAGGTGGAGACTTTCCTGCACGAGTTCGGGCACTCACTGCATGGGATGTTCGCCAACACCCGTTTCGAGAGTCTGTCGGGAACGAATGTCTGGTGGGACTTCGTGGAACTTCCTTCACAGTTCATGGAGAACTTCGCCGTAGAGAAGGACTTTCTCCGCACGTTCGCCTTCCACTATCAGACAGGGGAGGCGATGCCCGACGAACTGATAGACAAGATCGTGGCAAGCCGTACATTCGGTGCGGCGACGGCGTGTCTGCGGCAGGTCAGCTTCGGCCTGCTGGATATGGCTTACTACACGCAGAAAGATGCGTTTACCGAGGATATTATCCCATTCGAGAAGAAGGCATGGGCATCCGCTATCATCGACGAGCAGCGCATGGACACCTGTATGACGGTGCAGTTCTCCCACATTATGGCGGGTGGCTATGCTGCGGGTTATTACAGCTACAAATGGGCTGAAGTCCTTGACGCCGATGCTTTCAGCGTCTTCAAGAAAGAGGGAATCTTCAATCAGGCAACCGCCCGGCGGTTCCGTGACAACATCCTGTCACGCGGCGGAACGGAACATCCCATGACACTTTACAAGCGTTTCCGCGGACAGGAGCCGACAATTGATGCGCTGATGAAGAGAGACGGCATTTCCCGATAGCCTTCCCCCACCCCGTCACAGATAAAACTCCATCATCACAATGAACAGCGAACTTATCACCAGTCACGAAGCAGCCGCATCCCCGCTCATGAAGGGGAGGAGCAGGACCGCCGTCGATTACCGTTACCTCCGGATGGCACGCATCTGGGCAGAGAACTCCTACTGCAGACGCCGGCAGGTGGGGGCGTTGGTCGTGAAGGACAAGATGATCATCAGCGATGGTTACAACGGAACCCCGAGCGGCTTCGAGAATGTATGTGAGGATGAAGCCGGCGTAACGAAGCCTTATGTGCTCCACGCCGAAGCCAATGCCATTACGAAACTGGCACGGAGCGGCAACAACAGCGACGGCTCGACGCTTTACGTGACGGCATCACCGTGCATCGAGTGTTCGAAGCTGATCATCCAGGCGGGCATCCGGCGTGTCGTCTATGCCGAGAAGTACCGGCTGATGGACGGGATTGACCTGCTGGAACGTGCCGGCATCGAGGTAGAGTTCCTTCGTCTTGAGGGACTTCCTCCAGACGCTGTCCCTGAAGAGAAAAGACAAGATGAGGGCGGCAGATAACGTGGAAGGCGACACCATGGGAGCCGCCGCATCCGGCTGCCCGCCGGCCTACAGATCCAATCAGCCGTCCTGCGCCTTCCACAAGCACGTTATCCAAGGCGCTTATAATCGGATATACAATAACAAGTAAATCAGCGAGCACCCTGTCCGCAAGTCCTCCTCTCTGGGAGGCATAGGGGTGGAGCTTTTATGAATCAAAACAAAACCAACCGTTTCATGCCGCTCCTGATGGCATTCTGTGTCGTCATCGGTATATTGATCGGCACTTTCTATGCCAATCACTTCTCGGGCAACCGATTGAACATCATCAACAGTGGAAGCAGCCGGCTAAGCAACCTGCTGCATATCATCGATGACCAGTATGTCGACTCGGTGAACATAGACGACCTTGTCGAGAAGGCCATCCCGGCCATCCTGTCCGAACTGGATCCGCACTCCGTCTATATCAGCGCAAAAGATGTGCAGCTCGCCACGGACGACCTCAAGGGTTCTTTCTCCGGAGTAGGTGTCGAGTTCATCATCCGCAATGATACGCTGCGGATACAGAATGTCATCAAGGGCGGGCCGGCTGACAAGGCCGGAATACTCGCCGGTGACAAGCTCGTCAGCATCAACGGCAAGGCTTTCGTCGGCAAGAATGTCACCAACGAGGAGGCCATGCACCGGCTGAAGGGACCTAAGGATTCCAAGGTGAAGATCGGTGTGAAACGGTACGGTGAACAGGGAGTGAAGGTGTTTACCGTGACACGTGGCGATGTCTCCGTCAAGAGTGTTTCGGCTTGCTATATGCTCAACGATTCAACAGGTTATATCCGCATCAAGAGCTTCGGCGAGCGTACCTATGCCGAGATGCTTGCGGCTCTGCAGACACTGAACATCCAGGGGGCTGACCATCTGGTCATCGACCTTCGCGACAATGGCGGAGGCATCCTGGAAGCCGCCGTGCAGATGGCCAATGAGTTCCTGCCCAAGAACCGGCTCATTGTCTATACGCAGGGACGGAAAAGCCCGCGCATCGACTATCGCAGTGACGGCAAGGGGAGTTATCAGCATATACCGATGGTCGTACTGATCAATGAGGGCTCCGCCTCGGCAGCAGAGATCTTTGCCGGAGCCATGCAGGACAACGACCGTGCCACGATTGTCGGCCGGCGTTCTTTCGGAAAGGGACTGGTGCAGCAGCAGATACAGTTCCCTGACGGCAGTATGATCCGTCTGACCATTGCCCGCTACTATACCCCCTCCGGCCGCTGCATCCAGAAACCGTTCAAGCCCGGCGACAACACCGACTATGAGAACGACCTTCTCATGCGTTATCAGCATGGAGAGTTCTTCTCACAGGACAGCATCAAGCATGTCGGGCCGGCTTATCACACCCACAACGGGCGTACCGTCTACGGCGGTGGCGGCATCACGCCGGACATCTTCGTTCCGGAAGACACGACCAACATCACCTCCTATTACAAGGAGGCTGCCATGAGCGGACTGATGATGCAGTATGCCTTCAATTATACAGACCGCAACCGGAAGAAACTCAATGAGTTCTCGGAGATGCGCCCGCTGGCGAACTATCTGAAGCGGCAGAACCTCGTATCGGACTTCGCCGACTACGCAGAACGGAACGGGCTCCGCCGCCGCAACCTGATGATCATACGTTCACACTCGCTTTTAGAAGAGTATCTGAACAGCAGGATCATCTATAACATGCTTGACGAACAGGCCTGGATAGAGTACGTCAATCTCGACGATGCGACTATCAAGTCGGCTCTCAACGTGTTCCGCAGTCCCTCTATTCTCATGATCATGTCGGGACAGAACGGCAGGACGAAACGTAAAGCACAATGAAATACTGAAGTCATGAAACATCCAGCTGAATCAAGTCCACCGGCATCCGGCACGCCGTCTGACGCTCCACTTCCGTCTGATCGGCTCCGGACTGGCACGCCTCTCTCCCCGAGAGAGGGACTGGAGCAGGTCTCCAAGCAGGAACTCCGCCGTTATGTCCGCTCTCTCAAGAAGCAGTTTACAAACGAGGAACTGGTCGGCCAGTCGGCCTCCCTCGTCCGGCGCGTCCTGGCTCACCCCCGTCTGCGGGCGGCCGGAACCGTATTGCTCTACAATTCTCTGCCCGATGAGGTCTATACCCACACCCTCATCCGCCGCCTTCATTCCGAGGGAAAGAAGGTACTGCTCCCGGTGGTCATCAGCGATACAGAGATGGAGATACGCCATTACACCTCTCCCGCTTCTTTCAGGGAAAGTTCCTATGGCATTCTCGAACCTGTCGGCGAGGCCTTTACGGACTTCCCTTCCATCACTTTCGCATTGATTCCAGGGATGGCGTTCGATGCCGGACGCCATCGCCTCGGCCGTGGGAAAGGATATTACGACCGCTTCCTTCCCCTCCTCACCAATGCTTACAAACTCGGTATCTGCTTTCCGTTCCAGGCTCTTCCTTCCATCCCGACAGATGAACATGACCAGCTGGTGGATGAAGTGATTTACTGACAATAAGTACTGATAATAAGAATGTGTCAGACAGGCAATCAATTCCTGAAGATTGCCTGTCTGACACATTCTTTATAGAAGTCCATCGTCTTACCTTATCTATCCCCGGGGAAAAAGCCCTCCCTGCTGTCTTTCATTCGCCTCAGCCTTGAACATAGGTCTTCTCCTGACGGTTTATACCGGTCCTGTCAACCCATGCGGGACTGCCCCGGCAACCTGTCGAAGGCGTACGAACAGACCTAACGACAGAAAGGCGGAGCCTTAGCCGATATGCAGGTGCCGTCTGACAGAGAAAATACAAAGACTGTGTTATAAGCGGCTTCGGGTCTTCTTGCCCCTGTACGCCCGGCATGGCGTGCCGTACATGCTACCTACCGGTTGCGCAGTTCAACGACATACAGGTCTGACCAGATGGTTATATCCACCGTCAGGGAGACTCCCTCACGCTGGAAACGGAGAACATTCCGCACCGGCTGGACATGCTGGAGCTGATAGCCGTGCGCCGTCAGCTCCTGTGTGAAGATACGATAGTAAGCCTTGTCCCAGAAGACGATCTGCAACGCCCCTGTCCTGTCGTCGATCACGGCGAGACTGCTGTTATCCTTCTTTGCAAAGAGGCGGTAAAGCGGTTGTCTGGCAGGGGAGAAATCCGTGTCGGGGGCGACGTGCCAGCCCCAGAGCCGGCGTGTGTCAGCAGCTTTGACAACCAGTTCCGTCTGAATCTGCCGGAGACCGTATTGGCTGAAGAGGTAAGGTGCGACGCTCCGCTTTCCTTTCTGCACCTGGTATTGCAGCAGGTCGATGACCGGCATCCGGAGCAAAGGAATGTTCCCCTGTGCGGGCATGCACAGAGGAATCATCAGCAAGAGGGCGAAGGAAAGGAGACGCCGTCTCATGACAGTCCTTCCAACTCATTGAGCCAGTCGGTCGACATGGCATCCGACGGCATCCGCCAGTCGCCGCGCGGAGAAAGGCTCACACTGCCCACCTTCGGCCCGTCGGGCAGACAGGACCGCTTGAACTGCTGGGAGAAGAAACGGCGGAAGAAGATGCGCAGCCAATGCAGGATCACCCCGTCGGCATAGACACCCTGGAAGGTATTCTGCGCCAGCCAGTAAATCTTCGACGGACGGAAACCGCAGCGGAGGACATAGTAGAGGAAGAAGTCGTGCAGTTCATAGGGGCCGACGAGGTCTTCCGTCTTCTGGGCGATGTCGCCTTTGTCGTCGGCCGGTGTCAGTTCCGGCGAGATCGGCGTATCGACAATATCGTTCAGCGTCCTTCGGGAAGTCTCGTCCACACTGTTCTCCGCCACGTAACGGACAAGATACTGTGTGAGCGTTTTCGGCACACTCACGTTCACGGCATACATGCTCATGTGGTCGCCGTTGTAAGTACACCAGCCCAAAGCCAGTTCGCTGAGGTCGCCCGTACCGATGACAAGTCCGCCCAGTTGATTGCTCAGGTCCATCAGGATCTGCGTACGCTCACGGGCCTGTGCATTCTCATACGTCACGTCATGCACGGCAGCATCATGTCCGATGTCCTTGAAATGCTGCAATACAGAAGCGGCGATATTGACTTCACGTATCGTGATGCCGAGGTTCTCCATGAGCGTCATGGCGTTGCGATAGGTGCGGTCGGTCGTACCGAATCCCGGCATGGTGACTCCCACGATTCCCTTGCGGTCAAGTCCCAGCTTGTCGAAAGTCCTGACGGCAACGAGCAGGGCGAGCGTGGAGTCCAGACCGCCGCTGATGCCGATGATGACCGTCCGGCAGTTCGTATGGTCCAGTCTTTTGGCCAGTCCGCTGACCTGGATGTTGAAGATCTCCTCGCAGACGTCTTTCATGTTCTCCGTGCCGGGAATGAACGGATGGGGCGTAAAGCGGCGTGTGAGCGTGAACTCACGCATGGGATTGGCCGGCGGCAGACAGTCCACCCGCATCCCCAGCTCTCCCGCCTGCCCTGTGATGCCAGCCAGCCCGGCTGCCACGGGACGCTGCGCATTGACGAAGGTACTGTTCGTGCGGCGTTCGCTGCGCAACCGTTCCACGTCGATCTCGGAGATGATCAGCTGTGCATCGAGCCGGAAACGGTCAGACTGCTCCAGCAGCGACCCGTTCTCGAAGATCAGGGCATTACCACCGTAGACGACATCCTGCGTGCTCTCGCCGAAACCGCAGCTGCTGTAAACGTAACCGCTGATGGTACGCGCACTCTGCTGGGCAAGGAGCGACTTCAGGTAGGCATGCTTGCCAATGAGCTCGTCGCTGGCAGAGAGGTTGAAGATGATTTCCGCACCGGCCAGTGCGAGATGATTGCTGGGCGGTGTCGGCGCCCACACGTCTTCGCAGATCTCGATGGCGAACTTCGCCCCCTGTGCCGTACGGAAAATCTGCATGTCAGGAGTGACGAGGATGCGGTGACCGGCAAAGTGGATGCGCTGTGGGCGCAGGTCCTGTGAAGAGGCAAACCACCGCTTCTCGTAGAACTCGCTGTAATTCGGGAGGAACGTCTTGGCAACGATGCCCAGCAGCCTGCCCTGCTGGATGACCAGCGCACAGTTCAGGAGCAACGGCCCGACGGCGACCGGCGCACCGACGATGGCAGTGATGTCCAGCTGCCGGGTGAAGTCGAGGAGGGACAGGACCGCCTGCTCAGCATTGTCCAGCAACAGCTGCTGATGGAAGAGATCCTGACAGGAATAGCCTGTCAGCGACAGCTCGGGGAAGACAATGACCTCCACGCCTTTCCCTTCGGCGATCGCTATCTGCTTCTCCGTCTCGGCGAGATTGAACTTCGTGTCGGCGACCTTCACTGCGGGAATGGCTGCCGCGACCTTTATAAGACCGTACTTCATAAGACCGTTGTTTTATCTGATTATTACCTGTGTGGCTCCATAGCCGTATTCGCGGAAGGATGCGTCCTGATAAGGATAACGCTTGTATCTGTAGTTCAGCTCGTGGATAATGGCATGGCGCAATACGCCTTCCCCTTTCCCGTGGATGAAGATGAGTTTCATGCCCGGCTGCGACTTGTACTGCTCAAGGGTCCGGCGGAACACCTCCAGCTGATAGTCCAGAATGTCGGCCGCCGACATGCCCGCCGTCGTTTCCAGCAACTGGCCGGCATGGAGGTCGATGACTATCTTGTCGGCATTGAGCACCTGCTTCGCCGGCTTCCTGCCTTCTCCGCCGTAACGCAGGGAAAGTTCGCCCTTCTTCTTCTCAAACGCCTCTCTGGCAATACGGCTCGGAGCAGGACTGCCGCCCTTCAGCTTCGCCGCCGCCTCGTCCTCCGGCCTGCTTGTCAGCGGTTCGAGCATCGGATGGCCGCCGGGTCTGTCTTTCTCTACCAGCGTATAGACCAGCGCCGGCTGCTCGAAGAACACGCTCTCATGGAAGGTGTTGAGTTTGTAGAACTTCACTGCATCTATGTTTACCTGGATGTCGCAGGCCGGCTTGAGCGTGAAGGGCCTGTCCTTCTTGTAAGCATGGAACTGGATGCAGCCGTGCAGCATGCCGTTGAGGTCGGCAAGCGTAAAGTCCTCGACAAGCAGTTTCATGTTCGGTTCCAGTTCGCCTGCCCTCTTGAGGTTCCACTGCTCCTCATCCTTCACGGCGTAGGCGAAGTGGATGTAATAGTTGGAATCGTTGACGAGATACGACTGGAAGCGGGTGGTCGAGAGGTTCTTTACATCAGCAGGCGTGAAGGCCAGATAGACCGACAGTCCGTCGCCCCCCGCCCGTTCTTTCACCGGAGCCACAAAGTTGATGGAGGGGTCGTCGTCAGGCTGCGCATCGGCATCTGCCTCACGCCAGTTCTCTTCCGTCCCTTCTTCATCCGTGTCTGCGGCGGCAAGACGCTGCCTGATGCTGCGTCTGTCCTCACCTTTCTCTATCCTGCGCTGCTGCTGGTCGATACGCAATCTGGCACGGTCGGCTGCGGTGTCTTCCACCACGACAACCTCACTGGCAGGTGTCGGTATCTGGAATCCGTCTTCGTCTTCGACCAGTACGAGCCGGCCTTTGAAACCTGCGATGACGCCACCGCCGGTATCACTCAGAAATCTGACTTTGTCTCCTATTTTCATGTCTTTACTGTTGTTTGAAATTAAATGGGCGGTACGACCGGTTCTGCAAGCCATACCTGCCAGTACGGAGCCGGCTGTCCAGAAGGCTGCGCCCGGCCGGTCCGCATCCCTGTCACCCACGGCCGGGAGTATTGTTCCCAACGGCTGGTACCCGCGTTCCCAACGTCCGGTACGCGTGTTCCCGACCGGTTGGGAATCTTCGTCCCGGCGGTGTCACGGAATCAGCAGGGACGAGTCGCCGTAGCTCAGGAAGCGGAATTCGTGGCTGAGCGCATAATCGTAGATCTTGCGCCAGTCGCCTTTCACGAAGGCACTGACCAGGAGCAGCAGCGTGGATTGCGGCTGATGGAAATTGGTCACAAGGATCTTCACAATCTTGTAGTCATATCCCGGGGCTATGATGATCTGTGTGCTTGAATGCAGCACGTCCAGGCCGTCTCTGTCCAGATAGGCGAGCAGCTGCCTGACGGCATCTTCTACGGTCACCGCCCTGCCGTCCACTTCCACCAGTCCCTCCGCATTATGCGGCAGGTCGTAAGGTTCCCACTGGTCGACATGGAGATCTTTCTCGGCCGCATCAGGATCTGACACGAGCTTGACACCCATGTAATAGAGGCTTTCCAGCGTGCGGACACTCGTCGTCCCTACGGCAATGGCACAGCAGCCGTGCTTCAGGAGCTTTTCCAAGGTCTGCCGGCGGACGACGACAAACTCTGTATGCATGCTGTGTCCTTCGATCTCACGGCTCTTCACCGGCTTGAAAGTGCCGGCCCCCACGTGGAGCGTCAGTTCCTCCCGGTCGATTCCGTGTCCGTCCAAGGATTTCAGCACCTTGTCCGTGAAATGCAGCCCTGCCGTCGGTGCGGCCACAGAGCCTTTGACCTTGGAGTAGACCGTCTGGTAAGTTTCCTTGTCACTCTCCTCGGTGGCGCGGTTGAGATAGGGCGGGATGGGCAGTTCGCCCACCGCTTCGAGGATTTCGGCAAACGACACGTTCGTATTGTCCCACTCGAAGCTGATCCAATGATGGGTGCCGCCTGCCAGTTCCTGTTCCCTGCTGCGGTCCATGGCCGCCGTGAGCGTCAGCCTGTGTCCCTTGATCTCAAACACACGCTTCAGCGACCCCTCCTTCCATTTCTTGAGGTTGCCGACCATGCAGAGCCATGCACACGCATGGTTCGTCTGGAACATCAGTTCGTAGTCGGTAGGCCGGGCCGGCTCCATGAGGAACACCTCGATGAGGGCCCCCGTCTCCTTGCGGAAGTGCATGCGCGCCTGGATGACCTTCGTGTTGTTGAACACCATCAGCGCCCCTTCCGGCAGATATTCCGGAAGACGGTAGAATGTATCTTCCGACACCTCTCCATGCCTGTAAAGCAGGAGTTTGCTGTGGTCGCGCTCGGCCAGCGGGAACTTGGCGATACGACTGTCGGGAAGCGGATAACTGTAATCGGAAATGCAGATATGCTTTGTATCTTCAGCCATGATTTTCTGTTTATATGGATAAGACGGCACGGAAAGCCGCATAGATGAATGTCAGCAGGAGGATGCAGAGGACGGCGTCAACATCGGCGAAACTGTAACCTGTCCGCGTGTACTTGGTGGATATATAGTGCAGCTTGTCGCTGCACCGGATATAGAGGCGGCGGTACAGACCGTAGACGAACACGGCGACGGCCGAACCGGACAACATGCCGGTGAGGACATCGGAGGGATAGTGTACGCCGAGATAAAGCCGCGTGAGCGAGACGACGGTGCTCCATGCAACCAGGATGGCGGTGAAGAAGCGGTCGCGTACCAGCAGGCTGAAGAATACCGCCACGACAAAGGCGTTGGCCGCATGGGAGGAGAAGAAGCTGTAACCCTCCGCCCGGTAGTGCTCCGCCGGAACGACAAGTCCTTGCAGGCCGGGGGCTTCAAGAGGCCGGAGCCGGGCAACGAAGGGCTTGACGAAAGCAAGGTTGGCGCCGTCGACGATCATCAGCCCCAATGCTACCGCGCCGATGACGAGTACGATCTTGAGCCAGTTCTCATTGTTCTTGACGACCAGATAGAGCAGGGACACATAGAAGGCTATCCATGTGTAGGCGGATGTCAGCGTGAGCACAAAATAGTCCATGAAGAGGTTGCCGCTTCCATTGAAAGCGAGCAGCACCGTTTTGTCCAGTTCTTGCAGAGCGTCTAAATCCATCGTCCGGGTCTCCTGTGGAAATGTGTGTTAAATCGCCTCTATATGTCGGGTTCTGACCCATCCCTGCCGGCCGTCGCTCAGCTGGATCTCCGTCCACTGGCTCATGCTGTGGTCGATGATCCTGACCTTGGAGCCCTCATGCAGGATGAAGGCTTCAGCCGATTGCTGGTCGGGGGTCTTCCTCACAACGGCGGAGGACGACATGATGATGCCATGGTCGTCCGAATCCAGCAGATATACCTGCTGGACGGCAAAGAAAGTATCCAGCAGGAACAGGAAGAAGAAGACGGGCACCGCCGCCTTTGCCGCCTTGCGGAAGCTATCCGACTCGACGAAAAGGTAAACGACAAGGGCGGCGAGCGACAGGAACAGACAGGCAAGGCTCAGGAAAGCCCAGCAGTCCACGCTCAGGAAATTGACCAGCGCCTTGTACCACGTGACGAAGAACATCTCCGACTCCGGGGTCAGGTTGTCGATCGTCTTCGACTGTGCCAGCTGGAGATTGAAGCGGATATCCTCGTCGCTGGGGGCGAGGAGCTGTGCCCGCTCATAGGACAGGACGGCATGGGGGATGTTGTCAAGCCGGTAATAGCTGTTGCCGAGATTGTAATACAGGGCGGCCGATTCACCTTGCTTCAGCAGCTTCTCATAGCCTCTGACAGCCTGCTGGTAATTGCCTTTCTGATACATCTTGTCGACATCGGCCTTTGTCTGTGCAGAGAGCTGCAGGGAGCAGACCGACAGACAGACAAGAAGGAAGCAGAGATGCATCTTCCTTGCGGGGGGATTCGTTCCTTTGATCGCCTCTTCCATGTCGGCGATCGCCTTCATGGCCGTGCCAAGTGTCCGTTTCATATTTCCTTTCTCATCGCCTGGAGCATACCGTTCGAACTCACATTCGTCAATGGCTGCAATGTAATTGCCGATGACCTCCTTCGATACGCTGATCTTGTCGAGCTGTCCACTGATGTTGTCACGTGACAGCTGTTCAACCGGCAGGTTCAGTTTATCGGCGGCATACCCCCACAGGGTCTGCAGCACTTCGTCGTAGAACTCAAGGTTCTTGTTCTTCAACATCAGCAGCTCGGCTTCGTGCAGACGGCCGGAAGCGATGCGGTTGGCATTCTTCCCGCGCTTCAGCACCATGTCCACACGGTGGGCGAAACGGTCACGGTAGCAGAAAGAAAGGATGCCGCCCGTGCCCAGCAGCAGGATGAGGAGGACATAATAGACTGCCGAACCGAAGAAGAGATTGCCGACCTTGTCGAGCGAGCTATCGCCTGTCTTCAGAGGCAATATGTCTTCGTTGGGCAGGTCGACAGACAGGATGTCCTTGGCAGTACCGTCGCCTCTTGCCACCTTCAGGTCCATGGGAGCGGTCTGGAGCGTGACGTATCTCTTCTGCGCCAGGTCGTAGTAGCACAGTTTTACGGGAGGAATGGAGACGACTCCTTCCTGACGGGGTACGACGACCTGATCGTAAATCATGTTGCCCTCCGCCCCTTTTGTGGTCAGCTGCGTCTTGTCGGTTGTCTTGACATCATACGCTTCAAAGCCCTTGGGGAGCTGGATAACCGGCTGTCTGATCAGCTTCAGGTTGCCCGTTCCGCTGACCACCACACGGATGGTCACCGGGTCGCCAGCCTTCACCTCCTTCTTGTTGAGCTGGGCGGAGAGGTTGAAATGACCGACGCCACCGGAGAAGTCGGCAGGCCGGGCTGGCAACGGAAGCACTTTGACAGACAGTCCCGGGGCGACGATGTTCTTCTTGATGTTCGTCGTCCCGCCGTCAATGCCGAATGCTTCAAACGGATTGAAGCCGTTGGACTCCTGGATGATGCCATGGAAAGTCAGGGAAGGGACCTTCAAAGTCCCGGTCATCTGCGGATACATGACGTATTCACTCCAGGTGACACAGTTGTAGACCCGGTTTCCGACACGCTCCCGATGAAAGGTCTTCTGCTGGGGCAGGTCCACTTCCTGTACGAGGAAGCCGGCCAGGTCCGGCATCTTGCCCATCAGCTGTCGGAGATTCTTCGTCGTATAGACCTTATAGGTAAGCAATACCGGTTCCTGCTCGTAGACGGTGGTCTTGTTGGCACTCACCTTGATGAACAGGTCTTTGGACGAGATGGTGGTGGCCGGCGACCGTGGGTCGTCCTGCGGGTCATAATAGCCGCCGCCGGATGCCGCTCTCGATACATTCGCACTGCCGGATGCGCTGATCCTCACAGGGGTCGAGGCCAGCTCCTGTCCGTTTACGTTGATGCGGGCAGGCCCGATGCTCAACATTCCTTTCCTTGTCGCCACGAAGACATAGGTGAACGAGACAGAAGACGAGCTGCTCGCATGGCCGTCGATGAACTGGAAGTTGGATTGGGAAGAGGTCGCCGGACCGTAAACTTTCTCAAGGCCGCCCGACAACTTCCCCAGCTGGAACCGGTGGATGTCCTGCGTATATACGGTATATTCAACCTGAAATTCCTCGCCCACCGCCACGTGTTTGGGTGCCGTCACCCGTACACGCTGCGCCTGCATGGTGCAGACACTCAACAATACGAGAAACAAAAATATATATCGTTTCATAATCTTCAATATTACCAGTTCTTTTCGAGTTTTCTGTCAGAAGGCTGCCGCATTGCCTTGGACAACCGTTCCTGCGTTTCCTTTTCCTGCTGTCTGGCAGCATTGAGCAACTGCTCGGCATTGTCCTTGCTCATACTCTGATCATCCTGCTGGCGGTTGTTATTCTGATTCTTGTTCTGCTGCTTTTGATTCTTGTTCTGCTGCTTGTCTTTCTTCTTGTCGGATTTGTTCTTCCCGCCGCCGGAGGACTGCTTCTGCTTTTGCTGCCGTCGCTGCTGGCGTTGACACAGTTCAAGGTTGTAACGCGCATTCCTGTGATGAGGATTACGCCGCAAAGCGTTCTTGTAGGCTTCTATGGCCTTGGCATACTCTTTCTCTCCCTGAAAGACTGTTCCGAGATTGTTATAGCTGCTCGCCTGACGGACAGGATCCTTCTCCAGCTGTGCCGCCTTCTCATACTGTTTCCGGGCTTCATCATTCTTCTTCTGCGCCTGCAGGCTTCTGCCCAGATTGTAGCCGGCAATTGCATTGCCGGGATCTTTGTCGACAGCCTTCCGGTAAAGTACTTCCGCCTGCGCATAGCGCTTCGAGGAGAAAAGTCTGTTGCCTTCCCTTGTAAGCTGGCTGGCAGTCTGTCCCTTGGCCGAGACAAGTACCATCAGCAGATAGATTATGAAATAAAGTCGTCTTGCCATTACTTTTCAACTTTTCTTTCTTTCAAGTACCAGAACATCAACCATGAGCAGAATGACGGCAAGGAGCGCCAGGGCCTGGAACTGCTCGTCGAAATCGCTGTAAACCACGTTGTTGATCTCCCCTTTCTGCAGTTTGCCGAGTTCTCTTCCGAGGACGGCGTCCGCCACGTTGCTGTTGTCTACATGGACATATACCCCCTGTCCGGCTGCGGCTATCTGCCTGCACATCTCTTCATTGAGATGCGTCTTCACGGGTTCACCGTCCGATGTCTTCAGCTCACTTCCGTCAGGCATCGGGATGACAGCTCCCTGCCTGGAGCCGATTCCCAGGATGAAGACCTTGATGCCTTTGCTCCGTGCCTGTTTCGCCATCGCCTCTGCACCGCCCTCATTGTCTTCACCGTCTGTAATCAGGATGATTGCCTTGCCCGCTTTCGAGTTCGGCGTAAAACTGTTGGCGGCAAGCTGGAGCGCCTTTCCGATATCTGTCCCCTGTGTGCCGATCAACGAAGGGTTGATGTTGTCCAGGAACATCTTGGCGGACACATAGTCGCTTGTTATCGGAAGCTGCACGAAAGCCTCACCTGCAAAGACAATCAGTCCGATCTTGTCTTCGCTGAATCTGCTCATCAGGTTCTCCACCAGCAGTTTGCTCTTTTCCAGACGAGAGGGTGCCACGTCTTCGGCAAGCATGGAGTTGCTGATGTCCAGTGCGATGATCGTCTCTATCCCTTCCCGATGCCTGTTGGTGGCGAGTTTGCTGCCGATCTGCGGACGGGCGATAATCAGTACGAGCAGCAGCAGGATCCCTTCGGACAGTATGAATTTGATCCACATCCTCCTCAGGCTTTTCATCGGAGAAAGCTGGCGTATAAGTGCCGGGTTGCCGAATCTCCTTATTCTCCGCCCGTATTTACGCACAGAATACAAGTAGATGACTGCTGACAACGGGACCAGCAGCAACAGCCACAGATATATGGGATTGTCAAATCTAAACATGCTTCAATCAATCTTGTTAGACAGGTACACGAATGCGATTCGGGACAGACAGGCAGAGAGCCTCACGGCAGCCGCCTGAATACGGTCCCCCGGAGCAGCAGTTCCAGACAGAAGACAATCAGCGCCAGCCAGGCAAAAGGTATGTAAGCCTCGTGCAGGCGGCTGTAAGACTTCATGTTCATCTTCGTCTTCTCGAGTTTGTCTATATCCTGATAGATTCTCGACAGCTCCGCCTGGCTCTGCGCCCGGTAGAACTCGCCGTTTGTCGATACGGCGATGTTCTGCAGCGCCCTGTAGTCGATGGCTCCGATCTCTTCTCCCGTCTCCCTGCCGAAGCCGATCGTGTAGACCCTGATGCCGAACTTCTTTGCTATGGCGGCGGCGGTCATCGGCGATATAGAACCGATGTTGTTGCTGCCGTCGGTCAGCAGAATGACGATCTTGCTCTTGGCTTTCGAATCCTGCAGACGGCTGACAGCATTTGCCAGTCCCATGCCGATGGCGGTTCCGTCTTTCATCAGACCGCTTGTGACGAGGTCTGGACGGACGTTATGGAGAAGATTCAGAAGAGCCGCATGGTCAAGTGTCATAGGACATTGGGTAAACGCCTCACCGGCGAAAATCGTCAGCCCGATGTTGTCGTTGGGACGGCTGCTGATGAACTCAGAGGCCACTTCCTTGGCGACGGCCATGCGGTTCGGGTACACGTCATCCGTCAACATGCTTGCCGACACATCCATCGTCAGCATAATATCGATGCCTTCCGTCTCTTTGTCATCCCATGCGTTATAGGTCTGCGGGCGTGCCAGGACAATGACGGTCAGCGCATAGACCATGCACCGCAGCACCATAGGGAGGTGGATCATCCTCACCCTCCAGCTTCTGGGAGCATGCTGATAAGCGAAAGTGTCGCTCAGCCGCATCGTCGGTTCTTTCCCTTTACCACGGAGGAAATACCATAACAGGTACGGTATCAGCAAAAGCAGTAAAAGGAGGTATCCACTATTGGCAAATTCCATTTCTACATTCTCTTTTTAATATCACATCAGTAGTGCATAGGCTTCAGAAGCGGTGTAGAGGAGCAAAGCCACAGAGGCGGCAACGAGCAGTCCTATCGCCAGTCTGAGCACCTTGCGGGAACGGCTGTCCCTTGCCTCCTCCCCGCCGTCTGCGCCTGTAACGGCCGCTGGGATCTCTTCCTTCTTTGTCCTTTCGATGAACCGGACGACACTGTCCAGATAGAAGTCCATTTCATTCTCCCCCGTCGAGTATTTGGCAAACTTCACGAGGTCGGCCGTGTCGAACACCTCCCGCAACCCGGCGACATCCGCCTCGCTGCACTGCCCGTCCAGACTCTCCAGTATATCGCCGGAAGTCATTTCCAGCGCATTGATTCCGAAACGCTGCGCCAGATAGGTTCTGAGGGCAAGCGTCACATCCGTATAGTATGCTTTCTGCTCGGCATACATACGTTTCCTGGCCCGTATCTCCTCCAGTTCCAGCCTTGCTTTTTCATAGGGGGACAATATACGCTGGTGCTTCTGCCGTGTCCGACCGATCTTCCTGTTACGGAGAATCCTGTAAAGACAGAACGCCACGCCCAGCAGGACAAGTGCCAATGCGCCCAGCAGCATCACCGGCAGCCATTCGCCCCATGAGAAAGGGACCTGCTGGATGTCATCGGGCGGCATCGGCGTGTTCCGTACTGTATCAACAGGAATGGTGCGGACTTCCAGTACAAGGGGCAGAGTCCTGTCCGCCTTCCCGTTCACGACAATCTCCTGTGCCGGAATCGTGTATCGTTTCGCCTCCCATGCCGTCAGCGTATAGGTACGTCTTACAAGCTGGCGCCCCGACCGCTCGGCTGTGCTGCTGCTGCCTTTCAGAATCTCTATGCCGGGGGCGACGGGCTTCGTGCGGGTGTAGTTCGGGAAAAACACTTTCGCCCCCCGGGGTACATCCGCCTCTATGACGAGGTGTGCCTGCCCGCCGATCAGTATCCGGGCCGTATCGAGACTTGCCTTGACACCGGTCTGCGCCTGACAGACCGCCGTCAGGGCGAGCAACGTGATTATGACTATATATTTCCTCATCGGCTTCTCTTTTCAAACAGTGTCATCAGCATCTTCACGTAATCATCATCCGTCGCCACGGCCATGCTGTCCACACGGCTCTGGAACAAGGTCTCATGAAGCTGCTGCTCCCTTTCCTCCCAATACGCATTGTGCTTTCTCCGCAGGCGGATGTCATGCGTGTCAATATACATCTCATGCCCCGTCTCGGCATCCACGACCTTCATCAGTCCCACGTCAGGCATCTCCTTCGCCCGGGGGTCGTACACCTGAATCGCCACGACATCATGCTTCTTGCTGGCTATACGGAGTTCCTGGCTGAAATCCTTTCGGGTATAGAAGTCGCTGATGACAAAGGCCGTGCAGCGCCGCTTCATCACCTTGTTGAGGCATTCCAGACCGGTGCCGACATCCGTCTTCCTGCTTTCAGGCGTGAAGGTGAGCATCTCACGGATAAGATAAAGGATATGCTTCCGTCCTTTCTTCGGGGCAATATACTTCTCGACATGGTCGGAGAAGAAGATAATCCCTATCTTGTCGTTGTTCTGGATAGCCGAGAAAGCCAGCGTCGCGGCGATCTCTGTGGCACATTCCCGCTTCAGCTGGCCGGTGGTACCGAAGTCGAGCGAACCGCTGACATCTATCAGCAGCATCACCGTCAGCTCCCGTTCCTCCTCGAAGACCTTGACGTAAGGCCGGTGGAAACGCCCCGTGACATTCCAGTCAATATCCCGCACATCATCGCCGTACTGATACTCGCGCACCTCCGAGAAGGCCATGCCGCGCCCCTTGAAGGCAGAGTGATACTGCCCCGCAAAGATGTTCTGGCTCAGTCCCAATGCCTTGATTTCGATCTTACGGACCTTTTTCAGCAATTCAGTCGTATCCATATACAATGATGATAACCTCTTTTTACATGCCTGACGTTCTCTTTCTCCGGTCGGAGACTACGGCACCTGCACCTTGTTGATAACCTCACTGATGATCTTCTCGGTCGTAAGGTCAGCGGCCTCCGCCTCGTATGACAGTCCGATTCTGTGACGGAGAACGTCGTGTGCGACGGCGCGCACGTCTTCCGGAACGACATAGCCGCGATGCTTGATGAAAGCGTAGGCACGGCTTGCCTTGGCAAGGTTGATGCTGGCACGGGGACTCCCGCCGAAAGTAATCATCTGCGTCAGTTTCGGCAGCTGATAGCGTTCAGGGTAGCGCGTGGCGAAGACGATGTCAGCGATATACTGCATGATCTTGTCGTCGATATATACGTCTTTCACCACCCGGCGCGCCGCAAGGATCTCATCCGCACCGATGACCGGCAGGACTTCAGGCATCGCCTCCTGGAGATTCTCACGGATGACGAGTTTCTCTTCCTCCAATGTAGGATAGCCGATGACGACCTTCAGCATGAAACGGTCTACCTGCGCCTCGGGTAGCATATACGTGCCTTCCTGTTCGATCGGGTTCTGTGTCGCCATGACAAGGAACGGATCCGGCAGGTTGAAAGTGGTGTCGCCGATCGTCACCTGGTGCTCCTGCATGGCTTCCAGCAATGCGCTCTGAACCTTGGCGGGGGCACGGTTGATCTCGTCGGCAAGGACGAAGTTGGCGAACACGGGGCCTTTCTTCACGTGGAACGACTCATCCTTCTGCGAATAGATCTGCGTGCCGACGACGTCTGCCGGCAGCAGGTCCGGTGTAAACTGAATGCGGCTGTAGTGTGCGTCGATCAGCTGCGAGAGCGTCTTGATGGCAAGTGTCTTCGCCAGACCGGGGACACCCTCGAGCAGGATGTGCCCGTCGCTGAGCAGTGAGATGAGCAGCGAGTCAACCAGATGCCTCTGTCCGACGATCACCCGGTTCATTCCTGTCGTAAGGTTTGTCACAAAGGAACTCTGGCGTTCAATACGTTCATTCAACGCTCTGATGTCAATGGATTCTGCCATTATCTTACGAATTATACGGTACTGTTTATTTCTGTTTCAATGAGAGGCAAAAGTACAACATAAAAGCGGACGGAGCGAATAATAGTGTCTAAATTATATTAAAATAGGACGTGTGAGAGATTAACGATTACAAAACAGGTTGTCCTGACCAAGGGAATCCGCCCCTCCATGTTCCAACGTCATGGTACAGAATTTTCCCGGCCGACCGTCAGTGAGAACCGTCGGAAAATACGGCCACGGATGTACCGCCTCATACACCCCGGCCTCATCCCAGGGCTATACAGCAAAAAAGACGGAAACCCTTTGCATAAAGGATTTCCGCCTGTTTCTCGGAGGGTGGAGGGTGGGACTCGAACCCACGACATTCAGAACCCGAAGTTGATGCCCTTTAAAATATCTTCTCTACCACTTGAATACCACTAAGGCGGTTATACTTTGCAAAGATATTGGTTTCTTTTATCTTTTGTGAGTTAACCGATCACTCGGTTGTTGTTCAATCACCTTATATTGACTTTCTGTGCCTGTAGTATCAATGCTATCTGCCATAATTCGCATGATAGCTTCGTTGAATGCTGCACAGGCACACCCGACCTTTTCTTCAAACTCTTTGTCATAGCCAGATAGTTTATTTTGCACATTGCTTAACTCAGCGTAACACTCATCTTAATATTACCTCTCTCATAGTGTTTCTAAATGTTGTTGCTATTTGTTTCTTAATCACAATGTAAATGAGATGGTTACGATCATGCAAAACTAGTAATCCGTGTAAAATATGTATGATCCTGATAACCGTTAGTAAACAAGGGTCCTTTATGCTCCTGACATTACGTAAATTGACAAAATGTTGATTTTAATCAACAGAACACCAAAATATTTGCATTATTCATTTCTTCTTTATATTTTTGCAGGGTAGTCTATAATCAAAATATATAATATGGACATAAAAAAAGTAATAAAGAGGTATGGCTACACAATAGAAGATGTAGCAAAGAAAATGGGAATTTCAAGGGTCACACTTAGCCAAAATATGAGCCGTAACCCAACAGTTGGCACATTGGAACGCATTGCAAATGCTATTAATTGTAGCGTAGGAGAGTTCTTTGCGGATGAAAAAGACATACCCAATACTATCATTTGCCCCCATTGTGGGAAAATGATCAAGTTCGAAAAAGTGTAATAAGGTATGGGTAAAATTAGAAAACTTACAGTTCTCTCCACCGAAATTTCTGTGGTAGAGGGTATTAATAGTGATGATTTCATCTGTCTAACAGACATGGTGAAAGCGTCAGAAGATGATGGTAGGGCAGCTGATATAATAAAGAATTGGATACGCAATAGAGCGACGATTGAATTTCTTGGGGCATGGGAGAGCCTTTATAACCCTAAATTTAAAGTGGTCGAATTTGACCACTTTAGAAAATCAGCTGGTCTACCAACTTTTACAATGAGTGTTGCAAATTGGGTAGAAAGTACTGGTGCTATAGGAATTTATTCCAAGTCAGGAAGATATGGGGGAACTTATGCACATAAGGACATTGCATTTGAATTTGGTGCAGCTATTAGTCCTATGTTTAAGTTATACCTCATCAAGGATTACCAACGACTAAAGGAAGAAGAGAGTAACCCCGCCTTATTGCAATGGCATGCGAAGAGGTTTCTTTCAAAGGCAAACTATGCAATACACACAGATGCCATTCAAATGCAACTAAAACATCTTGGATATAAAAAAGCAAAAGAAATTTTGGTATATGCTCAAGAGGCAGATATGCTGAATGTTGTTGTGTTTGGCTGCACAGCAAAGGAATGGGAATCAAAGAATCCACAATTAGCAAGGAAAAGATTTAATATTCGAGAAACAGCCTCTGTAGCTCAATTGTTGGTTCTCTCTAATTTGGAAACTATTAATGCGGAATTTATTAAAAAAGGCATCTCACGTTCTGAAAGATTCAGAGCTTTACTAAAGATTGCGGAAGAACAATTAGAAACTCTCAAAAAAAGAGAAATAGACAGCCAATTTCGCAAACAGTTCCCAGAAAATAATGTAGGTAAGCTTTTAAATGTCAATGACATAGTTAATCGACATAACGGGATGGAACAATGAAATTACCAAATGACACTTTATATCTGCCTATCAAACAGGTGTATTTCGACCAAATAATAGCTGGTACGAAAAAAGAAGAGCTCAGAGAAATTAAGATGGGTATCACGGCTAATAAATACTTGCAACGGGTAATGGACGATAATGGCAACCCTGTTAAAGATACCAACGATACAGAGGGGTATGTAAGAGATTTAGAGCATACAGACCCGAATGTATCAAAGTACTGGATAGATGACTATAATAACGGTCATTTTCCATTCAAGCCGTATCCATACACGAAACTATATCTTGCAGTAGGCTATGCAAAAGAACGTGATACGGCTCTCGTTGAGATTGACGGGTATAGATTTATCCCTGAAATGATACGAGCAGATAAGTATGCATTTTGGGTGATTGCCTACCATATAGGAAAAGTGTTAGAAGTCCATAGAAAGTGAAACCTTATTCATTTACTCATCTACATTTTGCCGAAAGTCCGAGCAGGTAGTATACAGCACCATTAATTCGGTACATGTTGCAGATATAACGCTTGCGCAGGTTACTTTTGTAGCTTGGGTAATGGCACGTCTCAATCCTTGTGGCATTTTTCCGGCCACGGATGTGCCTCATACACCCCGGCCTCATCCCAGGGCTATACAGCAAAAAAGACGGAAACCCTTTGCATAAAGGATTTCCGCCTGTTTCTCGGAGGGTGGAGGGTGGGACTCGAACCCACGACATTCAGAACCACAATCTGACGCTCTAACCAACTGAACTACATCCACCGTGTTGGCTGTTTTCCACGACCGCGAAGGCCGTTTCATTTTAGCGAGTGCAAAGGTACGGGTTTTATTTGTTTCAAGCAAATATTTCCCGTACTTTTTTGCATTTATCTGTTATTTCGCAGGTGCGGCAGGAGCAGCAGGAGCCTGTGCGGCACCCCCCTTTGCAGCCGGGGCAGCCTGCTTCTGCTGGCTTGCACCGAAGTTAGGCAGGTTGTTGGGGTTGGTCGTGCTGCCTTCCGTCGCCGCCTTCTCGATCACGCTCTCATCGGTGTCTGCGGTAGGTGCTACGTAAGCACTGGCTACACTGATGACGACCATGGCGATGGCCAGACCCCATGTCGTCTTCTCAATGAAGTCGGTGGTCTTGCGGACGCCCATGATGGCATTAGAGGATGAGAAGTTCGATGAGAGACCGCCGCCCTTGGACTCCTGGATCAGCACGACCCCTATCATCAGAAGAGCAGCAATCACGATAAGGATTACGAATAACGTGTACATTTTCTTGTCTTATTTTTTATTGTTGTTTATTATCAGTTTCTCCAAAAAACGCATTTGGTCTGCAAAGTAACGATTTTTTTTCGGATAAACCAAATTTAATCGCTTAATTATTTCCAATGCCTTCTCATAACGGCCTTGTTTGATATATATTCTTGCCAGCGTCTCCGTAAAATAGCCAGTATCCTCATTCTCAACCTCTTCTACCCCGTCGGGTTCGTCGGGTCCGTACTCGGTCTCTTCCTGTAAGGTAATCTTCCCGCCCTCGTTGAAGATGAAATCGTCTATGAGTTCCTGCCCTTTCAGCTGGGGGGCCGCCTCTTTCTGCTGCTCGATTTCGCTCTCCAGCAGATAGGCCACATAGTCTACCGTAGCATCGGCAGGAGTCGGCCTGCGGGGAGCACCGCCTTTTCCCGATTCCTTTTCTTCTCCGGGAATCTGTTCGAGGAAGTTGTCGATGAGCGAACTGGTACGGTCTTCCTTCCCGCTGTCCTGCACAGCCTCCTTCCCTCCGGGCGTTTCTTTCTGCGTGCGCTGCGGAGCCAGCTGGTAATGTGCTTCCTCCACGAGCCGGAAGAGGGTACTCCGGTCAGATACGTACACTGCCGCACGGCGCAGCTCATCATCAAAGGTGGAATCGTGCAGCAGAAAGAGATTCCGCAGCAGCAGGATGCGCGCCGGCTGGTAATAAGGATAGAGCGCAAGCATGCTCCGGAGACCGTAGAGGGTCTCCTTGTTCAGATTCTCCGGATGACGGATGAGATAGGCTATATCCATAGAAGTGGTGGCTGATGATGGTCTGTGAGGATGGGCAGGGCGGGAACTACCAGTTGGCGACGGTTGCATTGAATATCTGGTCCGTAAGGTCTTTCACCATCTGCGTGACGAGTTCCTCCTGCACTGAGTTCAGGCTCCGGCTCGTCTCATAGCTTGCCGTCGCCGTAAACTGCCGTTCGAAGTCTTCGTTGTGATTCGTGTTGTTCGTAAAACGCACATTGACCGTGATGGAAAGTTCCGTCTGGGCCGAATACCCTTCACTCGACACGCTCTTGTTCCGCTGCTGATACTGTGTGATCTCCCCCTCGATCTTCATGTCTCCATTGCGCTTCACCTGCTGCAGGCGGGTGTGGTTGGCGAAGACATCCTTCAGCTGGTTGTTGAACATCGGCCCCATCGGTCCCCATACATAAGTGGAACGGATAGGGAAATCGGCAATCTGTATCGTGTGTACCTTATTGTAGTCGATGCTTGCACCATTGAATTTGTAAGATACGCCGCAGGCGGTCAGCAGCAGCAGGCAGACGGCTGCCAGTCCCCGGGCCAGCGGTCGGACCGCAGCGTGCCTCTTCCCCGCCCTCTTCATGTTGCGGGCATACGGAAATCCTCTCATAGTCCTTCGTTTTAATCTTTGTCTAATCCGTACTGCCTGATGCGCCGGTAGAGCGTACGGTCGCTGATGCCGAGTTCCTGTGCCGCCTTCTTCCGGTTGCCGTTGTTGCGTTCCAGAGCCTTCTCCACCAGCTGCCGTCCCATATCGTTCAGGTTCAAGGTCTCCGGTTCGGAAATTTCCTCTGCCTCGGCATCCTCTACCTGTCCGATAGCGGCCGGCGGATTGAGGGTCGGCTTGTCCGCCGTGGCGGGGAGATTGGAGACTGTCGGCGGAGCGGACCGGAATCCGCCCGCCCCATTGAGCTGCCGGCTCTCTTCGAGCTGCTTGCGCACATTGTTGAGGTCGCGCCGCAGGTCGCTCACGTTCCCTCTCAGCTCATAAAGGATCTTGTAGAGGATTTCACGCTCGCTCTCGTAGGTATGCGTACCGGCAGGCTGCACCGTGGACAGCTCCGTGCTGTCCTGGTCGCGCGGGATGAAGTGGAGCAATGTCTCGGCGTCGATCTCCCGCTTCTCACTGAGGACGGACATCTGTTCCGTGATGTTCTTCAGCTGGCGGACGTTGCCCGGCCACTTGTACTGCAGCATGATCTGGCGTGCCTCGCCGGTAAGCGTAATCTTCGGCAGACGGTACTTCTCCGCCATCTGCATGGCGAAAAGACGGAAAAGCAGGATGATGTCCTCGCCCCGGTCACGGAGCGGCGGCATCTGGATGGGAATCGTATTCAGACGGTAGAACAGATCCTCACGGAACTTCCCCTCACTGACGGCCTTGCGCATGTTGACGTTGGTGGCGGCCACGATGCGCACATCCGTCTTGCGGATCTCCTGACCGCCCACACGGATATACTCGCCGGTCTCCAGCACACGGAGCAGCCGGGCCTGCGTCGCCAGGGGCAGTTCGCCCACCTCGTCGAGGAAGATTGTCCCCTTGTTGGCAATGCCGAAGTAGCCTTCGCTCTCTCCGATGGCACCCGTGAAGGAGCCTTTCTCGTGCCCGAAGAGTTCGCTGTCGATGGTCCCCTCCGGGATGGAGCCGCAGTTGACGGCAAAATACTTCTCGCGGCGACGGGGAGAATTGTCATGGATGACACGGGGGATAATCTCCTTGCCTGCACCGCTTTCGCCGATGATCAACACGGACAGATCCGTGGGCGCCACCTGCAAGGCGACATCCAGGGCGTGGTTCAGTCCGTCGCTGTTGCCGACAATATTATATCGCTGTTTGGTTCGTTGCAGTTCTGTTGTATTCATTTAACTGACAAAATTACCTATTATATTTGACAAAACTGCAATTTTGGCAGACTTTAACAACTTTCCCCCGATTCTCCTGCCCTACTTGAAGCTGCCGGGCAGGTTTTACCGTAAGTCGAAAAGCGGTCAACCCGGGTCGTCCAGCTACATACGGTCAACAATATTTGAACACAAGTCCCCGACCCGCCAGCCAAGATTGAAAACAAGACGAAAGCGGTCTACCCGGAACATGAAACCGCACCGGCCGCCACGGCCGGAGGGTCGGGAACCGGATTCCCAGGCACTGGGAACAGGACTCCCAGACCTTGGGAACAGGACTCCCAGCCGGTTGGGAACACCAGTCCCATACACAGGAACGGAGACTCCTGACGGCTGCCTCGTCCCATGCGCTTCAAGAGGAAGAAGGACAGCGGCCGTCCCGTACGCACCCGCACAGCAGAAGACGGCACCGGAAGCTGCCGGCGAACAAGACCCGGCTTAAAAGGACCTGTTCCGCTCCAGCTTGATCAGCAGCAGACCGACAGCCGTCCAGATGAGTTCACGGATGCGGACAAGAAGGGCTACGAAGACACCGGCACTGGCGGAAAGTCCCAGACCGGTGACCGACATGAGGAAGCCTCCCTCACGGCCACCCAACTGCAGGGGCATGAAGAAGAGCATATTGGCAAAAAGGGATGTGAAAGCAAGGATGAGAATACAGTCAAGGTAATCGACAGACGGAAGTAGAACCAGAAGGATGAAGAAAATCTCCAACGCACTGCAGATCCGGCAGGAGAGTTCGAGCAATACGACGGTAAGGAACGTGCGGGGATTCTGGTTGTGGAGCGAGGCGATCTGCCCGTCTATCTTGTCAAGCTCGTCCTTGTGACCCGCGACAAACGGCCCCGCCCACCTCTTTATGAAAGGAAGATGACGTACAAGATTCATCACACGTACCGCCAGTCCTTTCCTGTAGCCCGTGAGAAAGAACCAGATGGCAGACACGCAGAACACGCCGGCCAGCGTGAGCATCGCACCCATGAAGAGGCTGACAGGCTGTGTGAAGACATACAGGAACAGGGAGAGAAGCCAGAACCAGAAATGACTGAAGATGTGGGTCATGGCATAGAGAACGACAGATGACGTGGCACGCTCTGCCCCGATTTTCGGCGTCAGCTCCATGATACGGTAAGGCTCGCCGCCCATCAGTCCGCCCGGCGTCGCATAATTGAGTGCGAACCCTGACACCGTAACCTTGTAAAGCCAAAGGAACGAAACGCGTCGCCGTTCCGCCGGGTCGACGGTCTGACTGCGGATGATCGTCAGCCAGGCCGACGTATTGAAGAGGTACAGCAACGCCCACAGGACAACCACAGCAAGAAACCAGTAGCCGGCATGCTGCAGATTGTGCCACACATCGGCGAAGTCGAGCTGTGTCACCATGATGACAAGGACGACCAGGCCGAAGACGAAGAAGATGTTCTGATACTTCTTTTCCATAAACAGTTCCTGACGAAGAAATCAAGCAAGACGCTCACGGGGGCGGACATCCGTCCTGGCACAGAAGAAAGACCTCGGAGCCCCCGGCGGCATGGTCTCTCTGCCTGCACAACGCCGGGAGAGCCGGCCTGCCCGAAGCCGTGCCTTCAGTCAAGATGCCGCTGCTGCCCACGGACTCCATCACTTCCTGGGCATCCGGTCTCAGTGCGCCTCCTTCGGATTGCGGTGTGTACTGTGCGGTGTGCGGTCATCACGTTTGCGCGGGATGGCGAAACGCACTTTGTCGCTCTCATCCCGCTTCTCCTTGTAAAGCTTCGGCAGCGGATTCCCCATGGGCTCATCGTATTCGGCACGGTTGCGGAAGATGTCAATGGCGAGGTAGACGGCATGGCGGAAGGGAAGCTCGTCGGCAACGCCCTTGCCTGCCAGCGGAAGACTGTCGGGTATTTCTGCAGAAGTGCGGACAAGGGGCAGTCCTGCCGTATAATTGATGCCCCGGCATGCGGAGAGCGTACGGAAGGGGGACAGTCCCTGTTCGTAATACATGGCGAGAATGCCGTCGAACTGTTCGGCGTGGCTGCAGCCGAAGAACGTGTCTGCCGGATAAGGCCCGAAAGCCTGGATGCCTTTTTCGACAAGCTCGGCGATTGCCGGCGAAATAAGTTCCTGTTCCTCAGAGCCCAGCAGTCCGTTGTCGCCAGCCTTGGGATTCAGGCCGAGTACGGCAATGCGCGGATTGGAAAGGCGGAAGTCGCGGCGAAGGCTCAGGAAGAGCGTGGTGGCATTGTCAACGATACGCTCCTTGGTGATCGACTCCGCCACCTGCCGCAACGGGAGATTACGGGTGGCGAGTGCTACACGCAGCCCGTCGTCGACGAGGACGGACAAGCCCTGCCCTTCCGTCTCAAGATGATCCTCGATATACCGGCTCTGCCCGCTGAAGTGGAACTGCTCGTTGTTGTCGATGGGAGCGGTCACCAGCACATCAAACAAGCCCTGCCGGTAGTCGTCCAAAGCCCGGTCGACAGCACGGAGGCCGGCAGCTCCCGACTCTTCAGAGGCAATGCCCAGTTCCACCTTGATCTCGTCGTCGAACACAGGAAGCAGGTTGAGCCGTCCCTCCTGTGCTTCCTTCGCATCCTTGATAATGGTGAAATTGGCCTCTATCCCCAGCGCATTTCGGTGATAAGCGGCGACCTTCGGCGAACCGTAGACGATGGGGGTGCAGAGTTCCAGCATCTCCGGTTCGGCGAAGGTCTTGAATATCAATTCATAGCCGATTCCGTTCGTATCTCCGTGCGTTATGGCTACACGGACTTTTTTATTTTCGTTCATATCTCTATATCTTGTATGGTTATGTTCTTTTCCTACTTACGCTTCAAAGTTTACAGTCTTGCCTTTTCACCCTTTTTACTCTTTTACGTTTCCCTTCCGTTCTTCTTTCTCCTTTGCCGTAGAAAGCAGACCGCAGGCCGCAAAGATGTCCTGCCCCCGGCTGGCACGGATAGTCGTAAAGACGCCATGCTGTGTCAGATAGTTCCGAAACACCTCCATTTTCCGATCGTCAACGCCCTGCAATGGAGTATTAGGAATCGGATGAAACCGGATGAGGTTGATGCGGCAGTCCAGTCCTTTGAGCAGGCGCACGATGGCCTTTGCATGGGCTTCCGAGTCGTTAACGCCCTTGAAGACAATGTATTCAAACGACAGGCGCCGCTGGTGGGAGAAATCATAATTGGCCAGCAGACCGACGATGCTCTCGATAGACATCCCCCTTTCTGCCGGCATCAGTGCTGAACGCTGTTCATGGAGCGGTGAGTGCATGCTGATGGCTACATGGCAGTCGCTCTCCTCGAGAAACCGTTTCAGCTTTCCTTTAACTCCCACGCTGCTCACCGTGATACGCTTCGGAGACCATCCATAACCGAAACCGGCGGTCAGTATCTCCGTCGCACGCAATACATTGTCCAGGTTATCCATCGGTTCACCCTGTCCCATGAAGACGATGTTCGTCAGCTTGTCGCGTTCAGGGAGCGAATAAACCTGATTGAGGATGTCCGTTGCCGTAAGGCTGCCCTCAAAACCCTGCTTGCCTGTCTGGCAGAAAAGGCAGTTCATCTTGCATCCCACCTGTGAGGAAACACACAGGGTGGCACGGTCGTCTTCGGGGATATACACCGTCTCGACGAACTTCCCGCTCTCCGTTGGGAAAAGGTATTTGACAGTACCGTCCTTGGAATACTGCGCATCGATCGGGTCTTTGCAGCCGACAGCATACGCTGCCGCCAGCTTCTCACGGTTCACCTTTGAAATATTCGTCATCTCGTCAATGGACCTGACGTGCTGCGTATAGAGCCATTTGGCTATCTGTCCGCCCGTGAAAGCCGGCATGCCGAGCGGCTTTGCGACCTCTTTCAATTCGCCGAGTGTCATTCCCAACAGATTCTTTTTTGCAGTTTCCATGCTTGTTCCCAATGTTTTGCTGCTGCAAAGATAACGAAAAAAATGCTAATATACGTGCTTTGCTTTCTTTTTATGAAGACCGGAATCATGAAAGGCAGACCCTGAAAATCCACATTGAACTTTTGTCATCGGACTTCTGTCCATGTGAACATTGTCAACTCTTTGTGCCTTTGCTTTTATACGGCACAATCTGCTTTCCCTTTCAGTCGCACCCGTCCTGTTATGCTCTTTCAAGAAGAAAGCGAAGCTGCCCGCCTGAAATGCGAAGTGCTGCAAACCAGATAAAATGCACGGATGACAAGCAAGTCGGATGAGGAAAGGGACTTCCTTTTGGCGGAAAATCTTTAGTATCAGCCTGAAAAAAGGGAAACCCAGCCGGCTTCCCTTCTCTGTGTCAAAAACATAATGTGTTCCCGGATCGGGCTTTCATGTCGGCAAAGCGTTCATGGATCTCAAAACGGGAAGACATAAATTCATCCTTATCCTTTTTATGGAGGATGAGGTATTCCACCTCGTCAATCCCTCCACAGATCTTCTGGTCTACACACCCTGTAGCATACATCGCCTTTAACCCAGGCAGTAATGCTTCCGTATGCAGACTGACGACATCCGCGGTTATAAATCCTGCCAGACTTCCATCAATATACTGCACCTTAGGAAGTGTTTCCGTTGCAAAGGTGACAAGACTGCCGAACCATTCCAGACAGGCTTGTCGCTGCTCGGGTCTCCTACGGGCGAGCAGTGCCATCGTACAACTCACGCAACACTTGAACATGGAATAAAGCCCGGGCTCTTTCATGAACTCAAGCAGCTTGTCGAACTTGTCCGGTGTCACCAGTTTATACAATGTCGGGACTATGATTTCATTGGCACAGTCACCGAAATGATAGTCATAGAAACTTTCCGACTGCCTGCAGCATTCCAGCATCAGGTCGAGACTGCTCTCATTGTTGCCCACCTCACCTAACAGGATGATGGCAGAGGCGAGTATTCCGTTATACCTCCCGTCATCAAAACCTTCCGGTATCTTGCCTTCACTTGTTATCGTCATGACATAACGGATGATGGCTTCTAAATCAGCACGGAGTTCCTCCTCTGGCAAGGCGAGAATACGGTCAATCAATCTGTCTTCCAACCACATGGAATTCTCCGGCTTGCTCAGTTCCTCGACAAGCCATCTGTTATGCACATTCCAGGCTTCAGCGTATCGCGGGGGCGTATAAGTATATTTTGTCTCAAGGCCGTAGGTCGGGTTTTTCTTATAGTCACTGTCGCCTACACCGAAGTTTGTACAAGACGTAATATACTTGAAATCTGTTCCGTAAGTTTTCTTCAGCTTCGGCAGATACCTGCTGGCTTCAAACCCGCTGGAGGCAACGAGGAAATGCCTGCCGTCTTTGCCGAACCGGTACTCGATGAGCGGAACATCTTCCGTGTCTTCTTCCAGCATATACCTCGAGAGTGCAAAGCTCTTGTCGGGTTCTATATCAGCCTCACCGGCAAACTCGACAGCACCGTAGACAATGTTGTGCGCTTCTTCATAGCTGCATTCTATGAGGCCATCTCCCTCTGAAGCACGGTCCAGGAAATCCTCAAACTCATCCTCTTCAACCCTCAGCCTGTAAAAAGACCCTTTCACTCCGACACAATAAGTATCTATAAGATAAACTGCAAAACTGATCTTTCCTCCCATATGCTTCCTTGTGACGATGACATATCCTTCTCCCGCCTCAAACAGACTGGAAGAACGGTAGCACTGTCCTTTCTGCAGCATTCTGGCTTTCGTCCGGAGATATTTCTCGGGCGAGAGGAACTGCTGCTGACCTTTTCCTGCTTTCTTCTTTTTTGGCATCTTTTCCTTTATAAATTGTTATAGGCGGAGATTCAGGACCAGCCGGACACGTCCCGCAGACCGTTACCGGTTGCACCCCCTGACAGCACGCTGTGCCTTCTCCAGCTGGAAACGTTCCGGGTCGAAACGGTACCCCAGCCATTCCAACCGTTCCCTCGCATCCTGCGAAGCAGGGTCTTTCATGAGCTCGCAGATTTCCTGATAGCCCCACGCGCCCCCACAGTCTTCAGGCGGACAGGCACGCTTGCCGTCAAGGAGTGTCACCTGTTTCTCCGATCCGGCATAATCCGCAATCCCTGTAAGTGTAACCGTATGTTCCCATCCGTCACCATAATCGTACTCGAAGGTAACCTTGTCTTTCACCTTCTTCAGGATCTCTCCCACCGTGACTCTCCTGCCGTCATGGTATCTGCCCGCTACAGCCTGAAAACCTTTCGGATTATGGATAGATGTGACATACAAATCAACCGCTTTCCCTCGCTTTGCAACGAACTGGTGCAGATGAGTCTCACACCATCCCATCGACAGCAGTATGACCGAGGCAAGGGAAGCGAGTGTGATGTTTGACGGCACCTCTATCTTGCGCCAGATGGCAGGCCTGATGTGGTCAAGTTTGATGCGGAGCGTGTACTTCTTCACGTCGACGGACGGCATATAGACAGCCGCAGGGTTCTCCGCCCAGCCTTCATAATCCTGAAAGTCATAATCGGAAAGGTCGAAAGGTCCGCCGTCCCAGTCTTCATCGTCCAGTTCATCCTCGCCGTCCGGATTCCGACAGGCAGCGGAATCGTCATCCCCATACGACAGGACATCCAGGATCATGCGCTCCCCGCTCTCTTCCTCCAGTGTTCCCAATTCACCGTCCCGTATGTCTTCCTTCACTCCGTCCATTCCGTCTACGACCATGGAAGGGGGTATCATGTAAGCAGAATAGAACTTGGCGATCAGCGGCTCCAATGCCACGGCACGCGCATGGATACAGCAATAGAACAGCTTATCAAGCACGATGCCGTCAAAGAGGTCGGAATCTTCCCCTTTCGGATAATAGTAGTTCAGCACGTCGGCGAGCCACCGCTGTACCTGCAGCAGCATTCTTCCGTCACGTTTGGGAAGCTGGCCGACGGCAAGAGCCACCTGCGACTTACTCTCGGGCAGCAGCCCCGGTTCTTTCATGAAATCGAGCAGTACAGGCAGCTGATCCGCCTCCACAATATTGCTCAACACGGCTGCCGGAACATCTTCCAGGCAAATATCTCCAAAATACCTCTGCATGAAATCATAGTCCTGACGGAGCATCTCCAAGACCGCGGCCAGACATTCCGAAACCTGAAAATGCTCAATGAGTGCCAGTGTCAGCAGCAGTCCGTCAGTGTCCGGACAAGGGTCATCCTGCCATGCTTTGAGGTGGGAATAAACAAGTCTCGTCAGCTGGGCTGCGGTCTTTTCGTGCTGCCAGTCTTCCAGACTGCTGACGAGGCGGTCATAATCAAAGTTCTCCGTCTCCGCCAGCTGATGCGGCAGGAGACCGGAAAGCGGCGTGTCAACCTCCCCGTCCTGCAGGAAGCCCGCATAGTCAGGACAATGATAGTGATAATGCTCCATGGAGAAATCGCTCATCCATTGGGACAGTGTCTCCGGATCGGCAAAGGCCGCCCCAAGCCGCTCCTTTTCATCATCCGTCAGCTTCTCGCCTTTCATGCTCTCTGCTATCTGATGGATCAGGCTGTCAAAATCAGGCAGGACATCCTCACCGCTATCCTCCTCCTGTCCGTCCATAATATCCATGCTCAGGGTCTCCACAACCAGACGGTAGAATTGACCTGTCAGCTTGTCATTCATCAGGCCGGGAGAGGTCTCTGATCGTTTACTGATCTTCTTCTCGATCTTATCCAGCAGGTAAAAGATTTCAGACCTGCACATACTGGTGCAGAAGACATCATCGGCACTGTCGGCCGTGAAATAATCCATGATATGCTGGTCGAGTTCCTTGCTTCTCTTGCGTGAGAGGACTCCGCGGTTGACAAGCTCTGCACCATGCTCCTCCAAGAAATCACCGAGTTTTTCCAGCTGCTCTAAAAAGGTTTCCTTTGCCATACACAAAAGGTTGATTAGACTGACAGTTACTGTTTTTGACTACAAATATAGCTCTTTTTTCTCAATTATAACCGCTTCCCGAACAAAAAAGCAAAGATTCCCTACCCGATTAGGATCAGTCGGGAAGGATGGACAGTACTGCAAAGATGGCCGGACGCCCGGTGCATCATCCTGACAGATCCGGGCACGACTATCCTGCAGACCATTCGCCGGAAAGCCGTCTTGACGGCATGAAGGCAAGGACAAGGCGGCCGTCTTCACCGGCACGGAAAAAGGAAGAAGGATAGGCCAGAGCGGCCTGCGCTGACGATCCCCGATGACCTATCCTTCTTCCTGTTACATATAATAAGGTGTATTTACTGCATATCGTAAACTACCTGCATGAGCTTCTTGCCCAGTGCGTCAGCGGCTTCCATCGTATCGGCCTCGCTGTAGACACGGATGATCGGCTCGGTATTCGACTTGCGGAGATGCACCCAGGCATCGGGGAAGTCGAGTTTCACACCGTCAATGTCCGTCACCTGCACGTCCTTCTCCTGTCCGTAGAGTTCTTTCACCCGCTTGAGAATGGCATCGACATCAGTCTCCGGCGTGAGGTCGATGCGGTTCTTGGCGATGAAATATGCAGGGAAAATCCTGCGCAGTTCGCTTGCCTTGAGGCCTTTCTGTGCCAGAGAACTGAGGAAGAGGGCGATACCGACGAGAGCATCCCGTCCGTAATGGCTCTCCGGATAGATGACCCCGCCATTGCCTTCTCCTCCGATGACCGCTCCCACTTCTTTCATCTTCGTGGTCACGTTCACCTCGCCGACCGCAGAGGCATAATACTTGCAGCCGTGTTTCTCGGTCACGTCACGCAGGGCACGGGTGGAAGAGAGATTGCTTACGGTACTGCCTTTCACGTGGTCGAGAATATAGTCAGCCACCGTGACGAGCGTATATTCCTCGCCGTACATCTTGCCGTCTTCCTGGATGAATGCCAGACGGTCCACATCCGGATCGACAACGATCCCCAGATCGTAGCCGCCCTTTGCGACCTCATCCATGATGCCCGTAAGGTTCTTCTCGACAGGCTCCGGATTGTGGGCGAAGTCGCCCGTAGGTTCTCCATTGAGGAACTTGTACTCGACGCCCAGCCGGTCGAGGAGTTTAGGCAGGATGACACCGCCGACCGAGTTGATGGAGTCTACGACGACACGGAACCTGCGCTTGCGGATGGCTTCAAGGTCGAGCAGCTCGAGGTTCATCACCTCTTCTATATGCCGTCCGTCAAACGAATCATCGTCCGTATAGCTGCCCAGTCCGTCTACATCCGCATATTCAAAGTCTTCACGATCCGCGATGTCGAGCACCTCTGCACCGTCGGCAGCCGTCAGGAACTCGCCCTCCTCGTTCAGAAGTTTCAGGGCGTTCCAGTGGCGGGGATTATGCGAAGCGGTGATGATGATGCCACCGTCCGCACCGCTCATGCGCACCGCCAGCTCGGTTGTCGGAGTCGTGGCCAGTCCGATGTTCACCACATCGACCCCGATACCCATCAGCGTTCCGCATACCACGTTCTTGACCATCGGGCCGGAGATACGTGCATCGCGGCCGACGACGATCTTCAGTTTCTTCCCCGGATGTCTGCGGGCAATGAACGTAGCGTATGCCGAAGTGAATTTAACAATATCCAGCGGGTTCAGCGTATCGCCCGCACGACCTCCGATAGTGCCACGGATGCCGGAAATTGATTTGATAAGTGTCATACTCCAAATATATTATGAGGGTATCATCCCATTTTTACCGTTTTACCCTTTTACTTTTCACCGTTTTACTTTTTTACTTTCCGCCTTTCCATCAGAGTCCCCTCTGGAACGTAAGGTCGTAAAAACAGGGATAGACAGCCTGCGAGGCATTGATCTGTCCCTGCTGCGAGGGAACAATGAGCCGCACGTGCGCCAGCTTCGATGTAGCCGAAACCAGTCTGCCCAACCCGATATAGGTCATCGGAGCCAGCCAGCCGTTGGGCACTGACGTGCTCTTGTAGGCATCGTACATCACACTGGAGGACGGGTCGAAGGAGGCCGTATAAGTACCGCTCGTGTTCGTAACCGACATCTTGTCTACCTTCGGGCCGAAAACGAGGAACTGATTGGACAGCTGCAGCGTGTCCCGGATGAGGTTGCGCTCTGTGAAACGGCAGAGAACCGTTGCCGTCTCCCCTTTCCTGATGGGATTGCCCGTACCCTTCTCCACGATCTGCATGTACACACCGGTACTGGAGAAGTGCACGTACTGGTTCTTCGTCACGTCGGTCGTATTCCCCTGCTTGGCAAACTGGTCTTCACTGATGACATTGATGCCCTTTTTGACGATAAAAGCATGAATGGCCTCATTTTCGCGCTCCAGCTGGTCGGCATAGGTTTCGGAATGACTGCATGCACTGAAGGCCAGCACCGCCGCCACAACAACAAGGAGAAAAGTTATCTTCTTCATTCGTTTCTTCGTTTAAATATGCCGTGCAAAGGTAAGAAAAGTATTTAGAAAGCTGAAATTAGAAATCAGAAAATATATTAAGGAAAGCACTGAAAACGGTTCTTCCGTTCAATGCGTGAATGCTTTTCGTATAGCTTCAACGGAAGAACCGAAGTGAGTCATTCTACAAAAAACATGGCCAGGACCGTCAGCTGTCCATTTTATCATCATCCTCCGACACAAAGCCCTTTTCATTATTAATACGTTGAAAAGATAGACAGGGTTTTGAAAAACCATTACATAATTTCAAACAGATCATCTGCAAATATAAAATGACGTGCAAAAAAGCAAGTCTGCAACCAGCAGTAAACCAATTAGTTGTCAGGTCGTTTGTAAAAGGTGCCTGATTGGACTCCAAAAGGGCGTTGGTAACACGCTAAAAGAGCACCAGTTGCAACCCAAGATAATTCTTAAAATACAACTTGTTGAAAATAAAGAAGTTACATTGTTGGTATAACTAAACAGGTAATGATTTGGAAACGAGCGAACTACTTCAAGTTGCTGTTTTCTACCTAACAAAGAACGCTTGTTATTCTCTGTTTGCAAAGATAATACTTTATTACCGAATAACAAGCGTTTTCAAGGATAAAGAATGTATCCTTACAACGATAAAAAACCTAACTATACTTTTTAAATCTGCTATTGGTCTCTCTTTTTAGAATTTGATTTGTATAAGCTATTTGTTATTACCCCCCTAAAAATGTCTTCATTTAGAAATTCCAAAGTTCTATTAAGTTCTGACACATTATGAGTAGGAAGAATAAGTTTTCCCTCATTATTAATCTGGGCCTTTATACCATATTTCTTTAAGAGTCTTTTTTTTGTACTAAGGGACTTCCCTGTAAAGGTTGAGACATTTGTTGTTGATGATAATACTTTAATTAGCCTTCTGGTCTTAATATTTGCAATATTTTTAATGAGGCCAGCATTAGCTTCTAAGTTTTCATTTTCTCCGAAGGAATCAATTTCTCCATTAGTTGCTTCAGTCACAAAATCAAGTAAAGAAAAAATCTGATTTGCACTTGTATAACTCTGAAAATACAACTTTCCATCTTCATATATAGCATTAACCTTTTCTTCAATTATAAACGCATTTTCTTGCATTTTTGAAAAAGAATTCCCATATTCACGTTTCAATACTGTCTTACGCTTTAATATGTTTCTTTTGTTAAAAACTTGAAAGAGAAATCTCCTTTCTTCATACCAAAAAATACTTTTAGGGATATCTTTCTCTATATCATACTCAGACATATCTGCTTGATTGTCAGGAATTCTGTTGAAGTCGTCAGGCAAAAAGAATTTTACATAAGTAATATTTTCTCCATTTCTCGCCATTATATCTCCACTGAATTCATCTTCTTCCATTTCCGCTGTTTTTAATCTCGCAGCACCGTTGATAAAAATATTTCTAATGTCAGTAACCACATCCTTTTTGAGTGAAATATATTTCACCGTGTTGTCTGACATTAAGGCGTAAAATTGGCTCATATCTATTCTTAATTATTAATGATTAATCCCATATAATCTGTTATATCTATATATGATTTTATATCTTTTTTATTTCTAATACATTTTTTTGAAAGTAGTATATATGTATTCTCTTCTGTATGAACTTCATAATAGCGATAGCCTAATATCGAACAAATTATATTATAGTTACTGTTATTGTAACTAGTTATTGCTATAAGACAGCCTTGTAGTACGATGCAAAAAAATAAAATTATAAAATCTAAATTATCTGCAAAAACAGTGAGCCATGGAATTACTGATGACAGAACTTGTTCCACTCCGCTTTGCGACATATTTGAATAAGAAATAACAGTTATAGTCTTTCCCTCTTCAGAATGCTTACCTTTATTTTTAAGATAGAGAAATACACCTATTATGCAGAACAACATAAATAGTAGGCTGCCATTAATAGCCCACCACTCAAAGCTATTAAGACAAGTCTTGTCTGACCAAATTTTCCTCCATACATCACAATAATTTTCATAATCTTTCACTATGCCAGTTAATGCCAATGAGAAGAATGTTGGTGCAGTTACAGTCATTGTAAAAAATATTTTTGAAATATTCAGTGCCATACATCTATTCTTATTTATTTTATCAAGCAGTTCACATACCTGTAAGTAAGATATGTGAATATCATGTTCCTGTTTTAACAATATAGTTCCCTGAGAGGTTTATAGCTTAATTTGGCTTAATAGTTCCTCAAAATCTTATAAATATTTGTTTTGCTAAAGAATTCTACGTCTTTCATAAGTTAGATTAAAAAGCTATTTCTATCTAACAAAGAACACTTGTTATTCTGTTTGCAAAGATAATACTTTGCTTGCGAATAACAAGCGTTTTTAATGAGATATTCTTCTTTCTGCACTTTTATAATGCGATTTGTGATTGGACTATAATCCTCGTCCCCGCTTCTTCTTTCTGTTGGCTTGGTATCTGAGTTTGCGCTGCCATGCTGTCTCGGCATAGTCATAGCCTTGCGTAGTTGGGGTAATCAAATTGCCTAACCCTTCCACAACTTCATCGGCTGCACTAACGATGGTGTCTGCCACTGTACCAATGGAGTTCTTCACTTGTGGGGTATCATTGTCTCGTGAGACAGTGGAACGGCTTTTGGGTACAAGCTGATAATCTGCATTAGGTTGTTTGTTGTTTTCTGCTGACTCTTGTACTGTTTGGTGTGGTTTCTTTGGTTCTTCCCTGTTGGTTGCTTCAAAGTTTTTCTGCAGGGAACGGTAGCCGAACTCTCTGTCGATTTCGGAAGCCTTGAAGGATTGTCCTGAGTATGAAAACTTCAAGCCATAGACCTTGCCCTGCTTGTTCTTCATACACTCTATGGAAATGCCGTTCTTATGAAGTTCGTAGAGAAACATAGAGTGTCCCGTAATGCCTGTACCTTTGTACTTGTCAAACAAGGTGTAGCAGATATTCTGTACTTGTTGCTTTGTTTGCTCTCTCGTGGGATTAGCCTTTGTCTTTTGGTGTTTCCTTTCTACCTTGACCTCTTTTGCAATTGTCAAGCCTTTCTCTCGACTAATGTCCTCCGCTACCCTTGCTGCCTTGTTACTCACAAAAGTGGTATCATAGACCTCCCCGTACAGACTGATACGGTTGGCGATGATATGAATGTGCCTGTTATCGGTGTCCTTGTGCGTTACTGCCACCCATTGGTGGTTGTCAAGTCCCATTCGCTTGGCAAACAAATGGGCTATCCTCATAAGTTCAGACACAGGCAGCTTTTTCTCGTCCTGCGGTGCGATGCCGATTTCGATACGGAGAAACTTGTTCCTGCAACGGCTGTTGTAGTCGCTGATCACTTTCATTTCCTCATAGATTGCCTTTGGCTCCCTGCTGCAAAGATTGTGGAAGGCAAGCCGACAGCCGAGCTTACCTTCTCTAAAGATATAGTCCAAAGCCGTGCTGCCGTGCGCTATCGCCTTACATTTACCTATCATCTCTCTTCAGATTTAAGACCTTATATATCTCATCATCCACACGAAAATGCGGGTCGTAAAATCGCTTAAATGCTTCCTTGGCACATAGCGATAGGTTCTTTGTGATGCGTACCCACCTTTCGTCCTTAACCTTAATGAGATTAGAAACCTGCCCATAGAATTTTCCTGTATGCTGGAGTATAGCAATGGCTTCACTTTCATGGTCGGTCATCTTGGGAACGACAGTCACTTCTCCGTTAAGGAGTATCTCACGGCAGTACTCTGAGAACTTCCGTCCTGTACTTTCTGCCTTTGATTTGATACGTTGCTTCTCCTCTAAGGTACATCTTACTTTGATGAACTCTGTCTTGTTCATCCGCTGTTCTTCCTTATTCTGTTGCTGCCATCGGGCAGCTTTTCCCTTGTATCTGCTCATATAAGTTTCCTTGAAAGTTTATCATTGTAGATGATTCATTGTTTCTTAATTCCTGAATACTGACCGATGAGAACGGAGTGATTACGGTCT